>ERZ1673737.907-NODE-907-length-32691-cov-12.261153_pt1 | contig 32691 bp, 26 predicted proteins | sample MGYA00580211_ERZ1673737 | MGnify/ENA primary metagenome ERZ1673737 (study PRJEB41218, sample SAMN15661789) | gut metagenome | host: Homo sapiens | place: Canada: London | collected 2015-08-20/2019-03-30 | study: EMG produced TPA metagenomics assembly of... | reverse complement strand
TCTCTGCTGACGGTAAAGTTCTGCGAAAGCCTGAAATCTTCGGCGAAGCCGTAAATCGGCGGAGGCTCAAAATGCGGTTAAGAGATCTTCGTGCGAATGCACGAATCTCCAGCATTTTGAGTTGGAGCCCACCTCTCCGGGATTATCAAGGGCGAGTAGCCCTTGATTCGTGCCTCCCGCGCCTCGAAAGTAGCGGGCACTTTTCTGGTTCTCTTTTGGTGCGCAAAAGAGAACTTAGCCCAGCGTAAAAGCGCTCTAACCCCGCGCACAGGCGCGAGAACCATTTCTGGTTCTCTTTTGGCACGCAAAAGAGAACTCAGCTTAATGGAAGAGCGCTCTCCCCTTGTAAAAAGCCCTCAAAAAGGGTATCATAAAGAAAAAAACAAAGGAGCCTTACTTATGCGTGCTTACGAGCGACTGCTGAAATATGCCAAAGTATACACCACCTCGGACCCCGAGTCCGGCACCCATCCTTCTGCCGCACGGGAATTTGACCTCGCCCACCTGCTGGTGGAAGAGATGAAATCCATCGGCATCGAGGACGCCTTTGTGGACGAGCACTGCTACGTCTACGGCAGCATCCCCGCCACCAAGGGCTGCGAGAAGAAGCCCGCACTGGGTCTCATCGCCCACATGGACACTGCCCCTGACGCTCCCGGCGAGAATGTCAAGCCCATCCTCCACGAGAACTACGACGGCGGCGACGTCACCCTGCCTGGCACCGGCATGGTCATGAAGACCTCCACCTTCCCCTTCCTGAAGGAGCTGAAGGGCGAGACCCTCATCACCACCGACGGCACCACCCTGCTGGGCGCTGACGACAAATCCGGCGTTGCTGAGATCCTGACCACTGCCGAGACCCTTATCAAAAAGAAGCTGCCCCACGGCAAGCTCTGCATCGCCTTTACCCCCGATGAGGAGATCGGCGAGGGCGCTTCTCTCTTCGACATCCCGGGCTTCGGCGCAGACTTCGCCTACACCGTCGATGGCGGCGACGTAGGCGGCATCGAGTACGAGAACTTCAACGCCGCATCTGCCACTGTCACCATCCACGGCTTCTCCGTCCACCCCGGCAGCGCCAAGGATGCCATGATCAACGCCTCCAACGTGGCAATGGAATTCCACATGGCCCTGCCCGTCATGGCCCGCCCCGAGACCACCGAGGGCTATCAGGGCTTCTACCATCTGTGCCAGATGTACGGCGACGTCACCGAGGCAAAGCTGGGCTACATCCTCCGCGACCACGACGCCGGCAAGCTACAGTTCAAGAAGGACAACCTTCTCCACATCGCCTGCTACCTCAACGGCAAGTACGGCCCCGGCACGGTGGAAGTCGAGATCAAGGACAGCTACCGCAATATGCTGGAGAAGATCAAGCCCCACTTCCACCTGGTAGAGACGGCCCGCAAGGCCATCGAGAAGGCCGGCCTGACCCCGGAAGAGATCCCCGTCCGCGGCGGCACCGACGGCGCTGTCCTGAGCTGGAAGGGTCTGCCCTGCCCCAACCTCGGCACCGGCGGCTTCAACTTCCACGGCGTCTGCGAATGCACCACCGTCGAGCGGATGGACAAGGCCACCGAGATCCTGCTGAATATCATTGAGCTTTATTCTAAATAACTTTGCATCGTAAAAAATGGCTCCGGCATCTGCCGGAGCCATTTTTTGCTTCTTAAAACTCGATGCTCTGCGCCGCCTTGGCGATGGCTCCCAGCAGCTCCACCAGCTTGCTCTCGTCCATCCGGCTGCTGTTGTTGGCAAAGGCGTAGAAGCAGCCCTGCACACAGAACGAGAGCAGGATGCCCCGGTTCAAATCAGCCGCGAAGGTCGGGTCGGCTTCCTCAAAGCGCTGGCGCAGCCCCTTCTCGATGCTGTTGGCGAAGATGCCCTGCCGACTGCCCGAAAAGAGGATGTTCACGGCCCGCTGGTTCTGCATGAAGGCATGGAACAGCTCCCGCGTCAGCGTCTCTGCCTGATGCAGTGCCACGCTGTCGTTGGTGCGGGGTACGCTGGCCAGGATAGACTCGATAAGCTTGTTTTCCAGTGCATTGGCCAGCGCGTAGATGTCCTCATAGTGGGCATAGAACGTCGATTTGTTGATGCAGGCCATCGCACACAAGTCTTTTATCTTGATTTTTTCCAGAGGGTTCTTCTCCCGCAGTTCCATGAAAGCCTGTTCGATGGCGCGGTCGGTACGGGCGATACGGATGTCCACAAAATCCACCTCTTCCGTGTTTTAGTTGATTATCCAACGGTTTTCGTCTTTCGTCGATGGACAAGACCCCGTGGATTTTTTACAATGAAAGCAGGTTCCTTATTCTTCTTTTTTATAGAGCAGGCCCTTGGCGTCCAGTGCCGCTTCGATGCGGCGGAATGCTTCCGGCGTGGGGCAGCTCAGGGTGTGCAGATGCACACCGCCGGTCATCCGGCTCAGCAGGCACTCGGGCGTGTCCGCCGCCTGCTGGATAAAATGGTCCACGTCGTACCGGCTGGCGAGGTTGAGGTTGCCGCGCAGCTCACCGTAAAGCGGGTTCTCCACGGCCACATCCACCACGATGCCGCCCTGGTCCACCACGGTATACAGCTCCTCCCGCATCTGGTCGGCAGTGCTGTGGACACAGGCGAGGATGCCCGTATAGCCCCGCGCCGCCGGGTGGAGCTGATAACCCCGGGGCGTTGCGTCGATCTGCGTCCCCGACGCCCGCAGCAGGGCCACATCACCCACCACGATCTGCCGCGAGACCCCCAGTTCCCCGGCCAGTACACTGGCACTCAGCGGTGTATCGGCCTCCGTCAGCCGCTCTAAGATCACTTTTCTGCGCTGCGCAGCATTCATCTTCCACACTCCCCCTTTTTATCCTACCAGCCGCAGCAGGGTGGCGTAGTTGGAGGGCAGCTGGACTTTCAGCTTACCCCACTCCACCTGCGTCAGGATGGGCTGACTGCCCACACAGTCGGCCAGCAGGTCTTCGACACCCGAAGCCTCCACCGGCAGCTGGAATTCCATCGAAACCGGGCTGTCACCGTTATTGTACACCGCCACGACAGCCTTGCCGTCCAGCACCCGGGCGTAGGCGTAGCTCTGGGTGGTCAGCGTCAGCTCCTTGAACTCGCCCCAGCTCAGCTCGGGACACTCCGCTTTCAGCCTGCCCAGTGCAGCATAGATGCTGGTGACAGGGTTCGTCTTCTCGGCGTCGGTGTAGTCGGCCAGCTCGAGGCAGGGACGGAGCGGCCAGTCGCTGCCCCACTCTTTTTTGCCCTCGATGCCAAATTCCGAGCCGTAATAGATGGACGGAATGCCCCAAAGCGTATATACTAGAAGAGCAATATGCCGGATGTGGTCGCGGTTGCGCAGTTTGTTGGGCAGCCGCTCCACATCGTGGTTATCCGAGAAGTTATAGAGCCGGGTATCGTGGCAGAGGCCCTGCAGACGCCGCATGGTATGGGCGATCTCGAAATAGTTGTGGTCGTTGTGGCCGCTCCACAGACCCTTATGCAGTTCGTAGTTGGTGACGGAGTGGAGCATCTCGGGGTTTGCCCAGCGGCTGTAGTCACCATGGATGACCTCGCCCATCAGCCAGAACTCGGGCTTCACCTCGTTGGCAGCGCGGCGCAGGCCCTTCATGAAATCGAAGTCCAGCACGTCGGCAGCGTCCAGACGGATGCCGTCAATATCGAACTCATCCACCCAGAAGCGGATGGTATCGAAATGGTAGTTCTGCACCTCGGGGTTGCGCTGGTTCAGCTTGACCAGCAGGTTGAAGCCGCCCCAGTTGCCATAAGAAAAGCCGTCGTTGTACTCGTTGTTGCCCCAGAAGTTCACATCGCAGAACCAGTCCTTATAGCGGGCGTTCTCGCGGTTTGCTTTCAGGTCCTGGAACGCGAAGAAATCGCGGCCCACATGGTTGAACACGCCGTCCACGATGACCCGCTGCCCGCGGGCGTGGCAGGCCGCCACAAAAGCCTTGAACTCCTCGTTGGTGCCAAGGCGGCGGTCCACCAGACGGTAGTCGATGGTATCGTAGCCGTGGGAGCCGCTCTCGAACAGCGGGCCGATGTAGATGGCTGTACAGCCCAGCTTTGCCGCGTGGGCTGCCCATGCTTCCAGCTTTGCAAAAGCGCCCGGGGTGGGCTGGCCGTCGTTTTCGTGCGCACAGCCGCACAGCCCCAGCGGATAGATGTGATAAAATACTGCTTCGTCATACCAAGCCATGATCATTCGCTCCCATTCTATTGCTCTAAAAAGTTGCACCGCCCGCAAGGCGGTAGCAACAGTATACCACACCCTCTGGCAAATATGTGTATTTTTGCCGATTTTTGTCAAGATTCGCTAAGATTATCGGCTACTATGCCTGTAAAAGGGCGTTTTTCTTGGATAGTTTGCCCAAACAGCGTTGTACCAACCGGCGCACACCGCCGGTCAACATAGAGAAGTAAGGAGATCTTTGCATGAATTACCCTGTGATCCCCCGCACGTTTTTCAGTGGCGACTGCTTCGATGCCTACCGCATTCTGGGTGCGCACCCCTGCACCGACCCGAACGGCGCCGAGGGCTGGCGTTTTGCCGTGTGGGCACCCGGTGCCACCGCCGTGGAGGTGTGCGGCGGCTTTGACGGCTGGGAGCGCGGCGTGCCCATGGAAAAAGCCGATACCGGCGTGTGGAGCGCCTTTATCCCCGGCCTTGCGGAAGGAGATCTGTACAAATACCGCGTGCATGGCGCGGACGGCAGCACCGTGATGCGCAGCGACCCCTACGCCTTTGCCACCGAGCTGCGCCCCGGCACTGCCAGCAAACTGACAAAGCTGGATTTCACCTTTGACGACACTGCGTGGATGGAGCGGCGGGACAAATGCCGCAACCGCCCGCTGAACATCTACGAGCTGCACGCCGGCAGCTGGAAGCATAAGCCCGGCGCAACCCAGCCGGACGGCTCGGACGGGTGGTACAACTACGAGGAGCTGGCGCGGGAGCTGATTCCGTGGCTGCTGGAGCACCACTTTACCCATGTGGAGCTGCTGCCGCTGGCCGAGCACCCCTTTGACGGCAGCTGGGGCTACCAGACCACCGGCTACTTCTCGGTGACCAGCCGCTACGGCTCCCCGGCGGACTTTGCCGCCTTCGTCAACGCCTGTCACCGGATGGGCATTGGCGTCATCATGGACTTTGTCCCCGTCCACTTTGCAGCCAACGGCGACGCCCTCGTCAACTTCGACGGCACCCACCTCTACGAATACGACAGCGATGTGGGCCACAGCGAGTGGGGCACCTGCAACTTCAACTACTACCGCCGGGAGGTATGCAGCTTTTTGAACAGCGCCGCCGCCCTGTGGATGGATGTCTACCACTGCGACGGCATTCGGATGGACGCCATCTCCCGTGCCCTCTACTGGCAGGGCGACCCCAACCGGGGCGTGAACGAGGGTGCCGTCACCTTCCTGCGGAACCTGAACCATGGGCTGAACGAACGCTTTCCCACCGGCATCTACACCGCCGAGGACTCCACCAACTTCCTGAAAGTCACCGCCCCCACCCGCTACGACGGCATCGGCTTCGACTACAAGTGGGACATGGGCTGGATGCACGATACGCTGGACTACTTCGCCACCCCCTTCGGCCAGCGTCCCGACGCATACGGGAAGATCATTTTCAGTATGCACTATTTCTACAACGAGCTTTACCTGCTGGCGCTGAGCCACGACGAGGTCGTCCACGGCAAAAAGACGGTCATCGACAAGCTCTGGGGCACCTACGAGGAAAAATGCGCCCAGCTGCGCACTCTCTATTTTTATATGTATGCGCACCCGGGCAAAAAGCTCAATTTTATGGGCAACGAGCTGGGGCATTTCCGGGAGTGGGACGAAAAGCGGGAGCTGGACTGGGACCTGCTCAAGTACCCCTTCCACGATGCGTTCCAGAAATATTTCGGCGCACTGAGCCGCCTTTACGCCACCCAGCCCGCCCTCTACGCGGGCGAGTATGACCCCCGCTGCTTCGAGTGGGTGGCCAGCGAGAGCCGGGACGAGGGCGTGTACGCCTGGCTGCGCAAGGGCGCGGGACAGACCATCCTCTGCGTCATGAACACCCAGAACACTGCCCACAAAAAGTTCCCGCTCTACCTGAGCTTCCCCGCCGGGGCCGAAGAGCTGCTGAACACCGAGGCTCCCTGCTGGGGCGGCGCGGACAAATCGAAGCCCAAAGCCCTCCACACCTCGGACGGCGGCGTCTATGGCCGGGACTACACCCTCACCGTGGACCTGCCCGCCATGGGCAGCCGGATGTTCCGGCTCACCCCCGAAGCGCCCCGCCCCGAGGCTGCACAGGCCAGCGCCCGCCGGGCCGCTGCCGCACGCCGCAAGGCAGCCCGCACCCAGAACGCCAGGGCGGATGCCGCTGCATGCAACTCCAAAAAGTAATATTTGTTTTGGAATATCCCGTCTGCTGAAAATGCAGCGGGATATTCTGCGTTCTGGCGCGGTCTGCGGCTGGACAAGCCTTGACGGAGCCGTTATACTGTTAGATGGAAAGTTGTGTTTTGCATTTTCCGGAAGTTAAATGAAAGGAATCATCCTTCTATGCCATCTGCTGCTGTTCGCCGACTCTCGCCTCTGCAATGGGCAGGGGTCGGTCTGGGCGGCTGTGCGGTGCTGCTGGCTCTTCTGGGGCTGCTTGCACCGGCCAGCGCCTTCTTTTTCCCGCTGCTCAGTCTCTGGGCCAGCGTGGGGCTCTTTGTTCTGGCCCTCTGCGCTCTCCGTGTGGCAGGTACAGAGCTGGACTTCTTCCGCAAAGCCGTCGTCTTCGGCATCTGGGCTGTGGCTGTCGTCTATTTTTACTGGACATTATCGAGCCGGAGCTTTGTATACGTCTGGGATTACGCCAACTACCTGCTCAAGCAGTACGACGCCGAAGCCGCCTTTGCCCAGAGTGCAGGCGCGGGCCTCGCATACATCTTCGGCTCCATGGCCGACGACTACACAAACTTTATCACCCTCTTTACCGAGTTTCCCTTCTGTCTCACCGACCACACCGGCGATGCTTACGCCTTCAGTCAGGTGTTCTGCATCCTGCCCACCCTGCTGGTGCTGTTGGCGGGCCTTGTCGTCAAGGTCGGGCAGATCCTGAATGTGAAGAACCGGATGTACTATTTCCTCTTCGGGATGACGCTCACGGCGGCTTATCCCTTCCTGCGGATGAGCGCGGTGCTGGCCCAGCCGGACTGGTTCGGACTCATCTTCGCGTTTGCGATTCTTCTGCTGACGCTGGATCTCCGATTCGACAAGCTGGAGCCGGTGCGGTTCGGCCTCATCTTCCTGGCCACTGCCGCCATCATCCTCGCCCGCCGGTGGTTCCTCTACTTTGTGGTAGGCTACTACTTCGCCTACGCGCTGCTGCTCATCGCGGGCTGTGTGCGGTTGGCGAAGGGCGGCGAAAAAAGCGCCGCCCTTGTTCGAATCAAAAACCTCGTCCTCTTCGGCCTTGCGTCCGTCGTGGCGATGGTCATCCTGCTCTGGCCGATGGTGTCCCACATCCTCGCCTACAACTACGCAGGCCGCTACTCCTATTATAACGGCGGCGGTCTGGCCCTCGAGGCGTTCTATCACATCGGCCGGATGGGCCTGTTCAACATTCTCCTCATGGTACTGGGTCTCGCCTTTGCGGCGAAGCACAGAGCGCCCTCCCTGCCCTGTCTCGCCGGGTGTGAGCTGGTGGTGAGCATCCTGCTCTTCACCCGAGTGCAGAACACCGGCTCGCATCAGTTTCTGCTCTTCCTGCCGGGATACTTCATTCTCTTTCTGCTGGGTGCCGCCGCGCTGGCCGAGGGCATCACGCGCCGCCGGAACCTCAAGCTGGGCTGCTGGGCCTTCGTGCTGGTGCTGTCCATGTCGGTGCGGTGTTCGCCGCTGACCACGCTGGCCATGCCGGGTTTCGTCATCGAGCATTTCCCGATCCAGATCCCGGCCACCGAGTATTTCATCTCGCTGGACAAGCTCATCTACGACAGGAAGGACATCGGCCAGATCCGGGCCATCGCCGACTGGATCGACACCCACTGCGATGAGGGGGAGCTGTGCTACATGATCCCCCACGATATGCTCTACAACCCCGACCACTTCAAGAACTGCCGCCTGCCGGACGCCCCCATCAACGACAAGCTGGCCTTCGGCTTCTCGGTCCCCGGCACCCACAATTTCCCCATGCAGTTCTTTGAGGCCAAATATGTTATCACCTGCGAGCCCTTCCCCCAGACTTACGTCGGCAGCGGCGAGATGTCCGGCAGGCTCAACGACCGTTTTCTGGCGGTGCGGGACCAGTATTTCACCTTTGAAAAAAGCTTTGACATGGGCAACGGCACCACCTTTACCATCTGGAAGCGCACCACTGCCCCCACCCGGGAGGAAGTGGAGTATTATCTGAGCGCTTTCGCTGAGGAAAACGCCCAGTACCCTGAAATGTTCTCCCAGGTGGCCGAAGCCTGGCTCACCGCTCACGGGCTGTGAGCTTGCCCTTTCTGCTGAAAACGTGTATAATTCGATTTGTTGCTATAAAACCCGCAGCGCCGCCCGTCGGCCTGCTTACGTCATAAGGAGTACGCCACTATGGATAAGAAGAATACGCCTGAAGTGAAGCTGGGCCAGTACAAGGGCCTGGCTGTCACCCGTCACGTCCGCCCTGTCACCGACAAGACTGTGGACATCGAGCTTGTCCACCAGACCCGGATGCACGCGGTCTACCACCCCACCACCGAACCTGCCAAGCGCGGCTTCCGCGCTCTGCTGGACTTTGCCGGCTACATGGACGGCAAGGAGATCCCCGACAGCCGGATGGAGAAGGTCATGGTCGTGCTGGGCGACGGCAAGCTGATGCCCGCCGCCGAGCAGGCCATCTACGGCCACCGTGCCGGCGAGGTGTTCCGCTTCGACTTTACTTACCCGCAGGACTTCCGCCTGCCCGAACTGTCCGGCAAGACCGCACAGTTCGAGATCGAGCTCCGTTCTCTGGCCGAGAAAGTCACGCCCGCACCGGATGAGGCTTTCGCCAAGAGTCTGGGCTTCGACTCCCTCGATGCGCTGAAGGCTGACCTTCGCGCCAAAAAGCAGAAGATCCACGAGGAAGGGGCTGACCGCGCCGCCGGAAAGCAGCTGCTGGACATGGCCGGTGCCAACATGACCGTGGACCTGCCCGCCGAAATTCTCGACCGCACCGCCCAGAATGAGATGAAGCTGCTGAAAGAGCGCCTCTCCCGCAGCGGCATCACCCTCGAGCAGCACTGCAAGAACAGCCGCACCACCCCGGAAGCCCTCGAGAAGGACTACCGCGCACAGGCCGAGAGCCGCATCCGCTTCGTGCTGGCAGCCCGTGCCATCGCCGAGGCGGAAAACATCGTCGTCCACCCCGAGGAAGTCAACGCCGAATACCGCCGCCTGTCCCAGCTGCAGGACACCCCCGAGGCTGAGATCCGGAAAGCCCTGCCCGAAGATACCATCGCCGCCGCGCTGGCCGCAAAGAAGGTGCAGCGCTTCCTGCTGGACAACGCACAGGTCACCACCGTGACCGATGCCCCCGAAAAGGAGTGATACCGCTATGGGTCTGTTTACCCGTTACGCAATGGACGCCCTGATGAAGACCTTCCACCCCGAGGTCATCCGCCGTCAGTGCTGGAATCTCCACCCCCACCGCACCCCCTGCACGGCATGTAAAGACATCTGCCCCTACGGCGATGCCATCTTCACCCGCCCCAACCTCGTTAAAGACTGGGACCCCTGCACCGACTGCGGCCTCTGCGTGTCCGCCTGCCGCTCGGGCTGTATCGTCCCTTCGCCGGAGCAGGTACAGCGGGACACCTCGCTGGCCGATACCGACAACGACACCCTCTGGCTGGGCTGCGAGAAGAGCACCCGCAAGAACACCGCCGTCCGCGCCTGCATCGCCTCCTTCTCGTGGGAAGCGCTGGCCTATCTGGCTCTGAACAAGAAGCTGGTCCTCGACCTGACCCCCTGCGGTGAGTGCGAGAACGACGTCTGCGCCGCCCAGCTCCGAAAGGAGCTGACCCGTCTGGTGGAGTTCCTCGGTTCCCAGCTCTTCGAGAGCCGGGTCACGCTGGCCTATGAGCAGGACGAAGCGCCCTACCATGTGCAGGAGCTGAGCCGCCGGGAGATGTTCTCCCACATGACGGAGGGCTCCCGCGCCGGCACCAAGAAGCTGCTGCAGATGCTGCCCGGCCTGCGCAGCGAGGAGGACAGCGCCGCCGACTTCCGCCTCATGCTCCACCAGCGGACAAAGCAGCTCAAGGCTGCTTCCGAGACGCCGCTGCGCTACGGCTGGTATCTGCCGAACTTCACCCAGAAGTGCTTCGGCTGCGGCAAGTGCGAGAAAGCCTGCCGCTCCGGTGCGCTCAAACTGGAGGACCTGCCCGACGGCCAGACCCGCGTCGTCGTCACGCCCTGGAAGTGCAGCGAGTGCGGCGTCTGCGTCGCGGCCTGCTCCAACAGCGGCATCGACGGCATGAAGCTCCGCCAGCTCACCACCCTCGGCCCGGTGAGCGTCTACAAATGCAGCAAGACCCTCTGCGCCGACTGCGGCAAGCCCATCGCGCCGAACAGCTCCGAGGGCATCTGCTCGGTCTGCCGCATCAAGCGCCGCACCAAGCAGCGTCAGGAGGAGGCCGCAGCCCGCGCCAGGGAGCGGATCGCCGAGCGCGAGGCCCGCAAGGCAGCGGAGGAGGCCGCAAAGGCCGCTGCCGCAGAGCTGGCCGCTGAAAATGCCGCAAATGCTTCCGGTGCCGCCGCAGCCGAAACGGCAGCGGCTCCCGTCTCTGCCGCACCTGCCGCCGCGGCAGCAACAGCTGTTTCTGTTGCAGAAACAGCATCTGCACCCGAAAAGGATTGACGCGGCCGCAAATCAATGCTATACTCAGTTATGACCACACTGTTTGGTGGCCAGGACTGTTACAAAGGAGTAACGGATGGATTTCCGTTGCTCTTTTTTCATAAAAAACGGTCCATCTGTCCGTTGCCGGGAAACAGCGGACACCGCACAACGCGATGCTGTCCTTTGTACAGCAAAAACAAGAAAAGAGGGAATTTATGATGAACACTTCCATCTCCCGCCGTCAGTTCCTGAAGGCCAGCGGCCTGGCAGCCGCCGGTGCCTGCGCAGCCGGCCTGCTGACTGGCTGCGGCGGCTCTTCCTCCGGCAGCGCTTCCGGCGCAGCCTCTTCCGGTTCCGGCTCCAGCTACACCATCCTGTACGACAGCCAGCCCGCTACCCTGAACTACCTGACCACCGGCACTGACCTTGAGATGGTCGTGGGCGCAAACTGCGTGGATACGCTGGTCGAGTACGACAACAAGGGCGTCATGCGCGAAGGCCTGGCCACCAGCTGGGACTGGGATGTTGACACCCTGACCTGGACGTTCCATCTGCGTGAGGAGAACTGGGTGGACTGCAACGGCGAGGTCGTGGCCCCTGTCACCGCACAGGACTTCGTGGACGCTCTGAAGTACGTCCTGACCCCGGACTACGCCGCCTCCAATGTGGGCCTCGTCACCGCTTACATCGCAGGCGCTGACGACTACTACAACTACCACCTCTATCTGAACAACGCCAACACCGGCGTCGTGGACGATGACGGCACCACCTACACCGTGGACGGCAGCGGCGTCGTCACCGTGACTGCCCCCGACTCTGACCCCGCCACCTACGCACCGGTGGACTTCGACGCCGTGGGTGTCACCGCTGTGGATGACCACACCCTGACCTACACCCTGACCTACGACTTCCCGGGCTTCCTGAGCCTGCTGTGCTATCTGCCCTACGAGCCCGCTTACGGCCCGCTGCTGGAAGAGACCGGCGACCAGTTCGCTACCAGCGCAGAGACCACCTACAGCTGCGGTGCCTTCTATCTGGCCGCCTACGAGTCTCTGGAGACCTGGGTTATGAAGAAGAACCCCGAGAACTACGACGCTGACAACGTCTTCATCGACACCATCAGCCGCATCTACAACGCCGAGGCCAGCGTCAACGGCCCCGAAATGATCAAGCGCGGCGAGATCGACGAGGCCACCATCGGCTCCGACATCCTCGACAGCTGGCTGTCCGACGACACCACCAAGGACATGGTGTCCATGGACCGTCCCAACACCAACTACACCTACTTCTATATGTTCAACTTCATGCCCTTCTCCCACGAGTTCTCCAACTGGAGCGTGGAAGGCATGGATGCCGAGTACGAGCCGGAGAACTGGGCCAAGGCCATCAACAACACCAACTTCCGCAAGTCCTTCCTCTACGGCATCAACAACTCTGTCACGCTGGCCGTCAAGGCACCCGAGGGCTACGACAACTACAAGCTGAACACCATCACGCCCCCCAGCTTCTGTGCCAACGCTGACGGCGTGGACTACCTCAAGTGCGGCGACCTGGCCAACATCACCGAGTTCTTCGACGAGGCCAAGGCCAAGGAGTACCGCGACGCTGCCATCCCGGAGCTGACCGCTGCTGGTGTGACCTTCCCCATCAAGGTGCAGATGCCCTACAATCCCTCTTCCACCGACTGGGACAAGCAGTGCCAGGTGTTCAAGCAGCAGCTCGAGGGTGTGCTGAACGACGGTTTCGATTTCATCGACATCATCATCACTGCCGGCCCCTCCGACAGCTTCCTGTCCAGCGTCCGCCGCAACGGCAAGTTCGCTTTCCTGCTGTGCAACTGGGGCGCTGACTACTCCGACCCCCAGACCGAGACCGACCCCTTCTATCAGGCCGAGGGCGCACGCGGCAGCCGCTACGCCTTCCTGCGCACCGGCGTCGAGGACGGCTTCATTACCGGCGACACTGCGGACGCCGTCATGAACTACATGAAGGCCATCGAAGAGGCTGTCAAGATCACCGACGACATCAACGCCCGCTACGATGCCTTCGCCAACGCCGAGGCTTCCCTCATCAACAATGCCCTCGTCGTCCCCATGGGCATGAGCATCCCGGCCTACATCGCCACCCGTCTGAACTACTGGGAGGGCCAGTACGCTTCCACCGGCTTCTCCAACAAGCGTCTGAAGGGCATCCACGTCCTCGACCACTACATCTCCATGAGCGAGTACGAGGCCAACCGCGACGCCCGCTAAGACTTTTTGAGTCTGTCTGCTCCAAAGCTCTCCGTTTTCCCACGGGAAAGCGGAGAGCTTTTCGTTTCTGAAGCCTCACACATGAATTTTTGTAACGAACTTTGCTAAATCACTTTCCAAAAGTGGTTTTTTGTTGTATTCTATTCCTATCCGACATTCATTTTATAAAAGAGAGGGGTGCGCACAGATATGCTCAAATATCTGGCGAAACGCATCGGGCGCTCGATACTGACCCTGTTTATTATCGTCACGCTCGTTTTCTGCCTTTTGCGGCTGATGCCGGTGGAAGGCTATTTTGCTAACTACGAAAAAATGACCGAGGCCCAGATACAGGCCGGCTTACAGTCCATGGGCCTGCTGGACCCGCTGCCGGTGCAGATCGGCCGCTTCTGGGTCAATATGCTCCACGGCGACCTCGGCGTGAGCCACATCTATAAGGTCAACGCCTCCGTCACCGGCATCCTCGCCAAGAAGCTGCCCATCTCCATCCAGATGGGCGTGTACGCCATGCTGCTGAGCCTTGTCATCGGCATCCCGATGGGCCTGTTCATGGGCCGCTTCAAGAGCCGCTGGCCCGATAAGGTCGGCACGGCCATCATCGTCCTCATCCAGGCTGTGCCTGCGGCAGTGTATTATCTGTACATCCAGATGTACGGCACCACCGCGCTGAACGTGGGCCTGCTCTTCGACGCCTCCAACTGGAAATACTGGGTGCTGCCCGTCTGCTCCATGAGTCTGGGCAACGTGGCGTTCTACGCCATGTGGCTGCGCCGGTACATGGTGGACGAGAGCAACAAGGACTATGTCCGCCTTGCCCGTGCCAAGGGCGTGAGTGAGAACAACATCGCCCTGCGCCACATCTTCCGCAACGCAATGGTGCCGCTGGTGCAGTATATTCCCTCCGCCTTCCTGAACACTGTGGTCGGCTCCATCTACATCGAGAGCCTCTACAGCATCCCGGGCATGGGCGGCCTGCTGGTCACCTGTGTCCAGCGCCACGACAACACGATGGTGCAGGGCATCGTTCTGCTCTACGCCTGCGTGGGCATCATCGGCCTGATTCTGGGCGACCTGCTCATGGTGCTCATTGACCCCCGCATCAGCTTTGGCAAGAAAGAAGGTGGCCGATAATGCTTTTCCGTATGAAAGATGAAAAAGCACACCAGCTCGAGGCAGAGCTGGATAAGTTACAGGCGGACGGCCCCGCCGCATGGGCAAAGCTGCCCGAAGAAGAGCTGTTCACCCCCGCCGGGTTCAGCGAAGAGCGGGCCGAGGCCACGTCCTACTCCAACTACAGCTACTGGGGCAGCACCTTCCGCGCCTTCTTCAAGAACCGCGTGGCCGTGCTGCTGCTCGTCGCCCTCATCGCCGTGGTGGCCTTTGCATTTTTGCAGCCCTACCTGCCCGGTCAGGTAGACCCCAACCTCTGCGCCGTGGACCCCGTCACCGGCATCCAGTACCGCAACATCGCCCCCGGTGAAAAGGGCTTCATCTGGGGTTCCAACGCCATCGGCCAGGACCTCTGGGCCCGCATCTGGGCCGGCGCCCGCACCAGCCTGACCATCGCCTTCTTCGTGGCCCTCATCGATGCCGTGGTGGGCATCACGGTGGGTGTGCTCTGGGGCTATGTCCGTCAGCTGGACTTCTTCTTCACCGAGCTGTACAACATCTGCGACAATGTGCCTTCCACCATCATCCTGATCCTTATTTCCTACGTCGCCAGCCCCAGCGTCCAGACGCTGATCCTGGGCATGTCCATCACGGGCTGGATCGCCATGGCGCGTTTTATCCGCAACCAGATCCTCATCATCCGTGACCGTGACTACAACGTGGCATCCCGCTGCATCGGCACCCCCACCTCCCGCATCGTGGTGCGCAACCTGCTGCCCTACCTCGTGTCGGTCATCATGCTCCGCATGGCCCTGACCATCCCCGCCGCCATCGGCAGCGAGGTCTTCATCACCTACATCGGCCTCGGCCTCTCTGTCGAGGTGCCTTCTCTGGGCAACCTCATCAACGATGGCCGCAAGGTCATGATGCAGGCCGGCCTGCGCTATCAGCTGCTCTACCCCACCATCATCCTCAGCTTCGTCACCATCGCGTTCTACCTCATCGGCAACGCCTTCTCTGACGCAGCCGACCCCAAGAACCATCTGCAGTAAGGAGGAACAGGCATGAAAAAGAATGAACTGATCCTCTCTGTGCGGGATCTCAACATCAAATTCAATCTGCGTGGAAAGATCCTCCACGCCATCCGGGGCATCGACCTCGACGTCTACCACGGCGAAGTCCTCGCCATCGTGGGCGAGTCCGGCTCGGGCAAGAGCGTGTTCACCAAGTCCTTCATGGGCCTGCTGGACTCCAACGGCTCCATCACTTCCGGCACCATCGACTACTTCGGTGCCGACGACCACCAGCCCATCCGCCTCTCCGAGTTGAAAAAGGAGAAGGACTGGCTGAAAGTCCGCGGCCACGAGATCGCCATGATCATGCAGGACCCCATGACCAGCCTGAACCCTCTGAAGACCATCGGCGACCAGATCATGGAGGCCGTGGAGCTCCATCAGGGTCTCAAGGGCGCTGCCGCCAGGGAGAAGACCCTCGAGTACCTGCGGGATGTCGGCATCGCCGACCCGGAAGTGCGCTTCAAGCAGTATCCCCACGAGTTCTCGGGCGGTATGCGCCAGCGCGTCGTCATCGCCATTGCCGTGGCCTGCAATCCGCAGATCCTGATCTGCGATGAGCCCACGACAGCTCTGGACGTGACCATTCAGGCCCAGATCCTCGAGCTGCTGAAGGAGATGCGGGTCAAATATAACCTCACCATCATCCTCATCACCCATGACCTCGGCGTCGTGGCCAACATCGCCGACCGTGTGGCCGTCATGTATGCCGGCGACATCGTGGAGATCGGCACTTCGGACGAAATTTACTACGACCCCCGCCACCCCTACACCTGGGCGCTGCTGTCCAGTATGCCCCAGATGGGCGTGAAGGGCGAAGACCTGTTCAACATTCAGGGTACGCCCCCGAACCTCTTCACGGAAATTCACGGCGACGCTTTCGCGCCCCGCAACCCGCTGGCGCTGAAGATCGACTTCGTCAAGCGTCCCCCTTATTTTGATGTCAGCACGACCCACCGGGCCAAGACCTGGCTTCTCGACCCCCGCGCACCCAAGATAGAACCGCCCGCCGCTGTGCGGATGCTGCAAGAGGAGGGCAAATAACATGGCAGACGAACGCGAAGTTCTGGTCGAGGTAAAAAACCTCGAAGTGACCTACGGCTCCGGCCGCAAGGCTTACAAGGCCGTCAAGAACGCAAACTTCACCATCTATAAAGGCGAGACCTTCGGTCTGGTGGGCGAGTCCGGCTCGGGCAAGACCACCATCGGCCGGGCTATCATGCGCATCCTGCCCACCTCGGGCGGCGAGGTGCTCTATAAGGGCCAGAAGATAAACGGCAAGATCTCCCACGCGCTGGACAAGCAGGTCATCAAGGAAATTCAGATGATATTCCAGGACCCCCAGTCCTCCCTGAACGAGCGCGCCAAGGTGGGCTACATCGTAGGCGAGGGCCTGATGAACGTCCGGCCCGACCTCTCCGCCGCCGAGCGGGATGAAAAAGTCCGTCAGGCGCTGCTGGATGTGGGCCTGCTGCCCGAGTTTGCGTCCCGCTTCCCCCACGAGTTCTCGGGCGGCCAGCGCCAGCGCATCGGCATCGCCCGGGCCCTCATCGTGGAGCCGGAATTCATCATCGCCGACGAGCCCATCTCGGCACTGGATATGTCCATCCGCGCCCAGGTCCTGAACCTTCTGCGCCATATGCAGAAAGAGCGCGGCATCACCTACCTCTTCATCGCCCATGACCTCTCCGTCATGCGCTACATCTCCGACCGCATCGCCGTCATCCACAAGGGCGACATCGTGGAGCTGGCCGACGCCGAAGAGCTGGTGACCCACGCCATCCACCCCTATACCCGCAGCCTGCTGTCGGCCATCCCCATGCCCAGCCCCCGCCGCGAGCGGCAGAAAAAGCTGCTGGTCTATGATTCCTCCATGCACGACTACTCTACGGAGGCTCCCCAGTGGCGGGAGCTTCGGCCCCGTCACTGGGTGCTCTGCAGCGCCTCCGAGGCCGAAGACTGGTGCCGGGAATCGTAAACTTTTTCTTGCGTTTTTCTCATTGTTGCCTCTCTGTTTATTGACTTTTGTTCTCTGCTCTACTACAATAACAGGAGTGGCTTTGTAACAAAACGAAACAAAACGTTGGCCCCCGTGCGGGTCTACAAACATAAAGGAATGAGAAATTGATGACGACGCAGAATCCTGTTTACGCATCCCAGGCCAAACCCTGGCTCAAATACTACGCTCAGAAGTACATCGACCAGACCCTGCCCACCCTTTCGGCATTCGATTTTGTCTGCCATCGGAACCAGAACCATCTGAACGATACGGCACTGGACTACTATGGCCGGAAGTTCACCTACGCCGACCTCATCGTCAATGTCAAAAAGACTGCCGCCGCCCTGCGGGGCGTCGGGGTCAAAAAGGGCGACATCGTGACGGTGGTCAGCGTCATGACTCCTGAGGTCATCGCTCTGTTCTACGCCGCCGACATGATCGGCGCTACCCTGAACCTTGTGGACCCCCGCTACAGCGTCGAGGGCATCCATGAGTATATCGAAGAGGTGGATTCCCACCTTCTCGTCTGCCTGAACGTCGTGTACGAGCGCTGCCGTCAGGCCGCAAAGCGCACCAACGTGGAAAAGGTCATCGTCCTCTCTCCGGCCGACTCTCTGCCCCCGGTGATGGCCGTAGGCTACAAGCTGACCACCCCCGACAAGAACAAATATGCTTCCAACGTCATCCGCTGGAAGCAGTTCATCAAGGGCGGTGAGGGCCAGAGCACCGCTGCGGAGCCCTATGACCCCGACCACGCCTGCATCGTCGTCCACACCGGCGGCACTACCGGCTCCCCTAAGGGTGTCATGCTCACCGACAACTGCTTCAATGCTCTGGCGCAGCAGTTCCGCGCCTACGACAAGCTGTTCCACCGGGGCCAGAAGCTCATGAACATCATGCCCCCCTTCATCGCCTACGGCTACGCCTGCGGCGTCCATCTGCCGCTGGTGCTGGGCTTCACGGTCATCATCATCCCCAACCTCGACCCGGCCAAGCTGGGCAGTCTGGTGCTGAAGTACAAGCCCGAGCATATGTTCGGCGTGCCGGCCCACTATCAGCAGCTGGCCGCAGACCCCAAGCTGCGGGATAAGGACCTTTCCTTCATTCTGAACTACGCCGCCGGCGGCGACTCCCTCTCCCGGGGGGCCGAGCAGACCGTCAACGATTTTCTGGCTGCCCACGGGGCCCGCTACCCCATTGCCAAGGGCTACGGCATGACTGAAGTGTCCTCGGCAGCCACGGTGGCCGCCGGGCTGGACAACAAGCCCGGCAGTGTCGGCATCCCGATGGTCAACACCATCATCGCCGCCTTTGAGCCGGGTACTGACAGGGAACTGCCCATCGGTGAGCGCGGTGAGCTGTGCATCTCCGGTCCCACCACCATGAAGGGCTACTACAATAAGGCTGACGAGACGGCCATGATCCTTCGCCGCCACCCGGATGGCCGCATCTGGGTCCACACCGGCGACATGGGCTATCTGGACGAGGACGGCTTTGTGTTCCTGGATTCCCGGATCAAGCGGATGATCATCCGCCACGACGGTTTCAAAGTCTTCCCCTCCATGATCGAGAACGTCGTCAGCCGCCACCCCGCTGTGCATCAGTGCTCTGTGGTGGGCTGCACCGACAAGGACCATGTGCAGGGCCGTCTGCCCTTCGTCTACATCGTACTCAAGTCCGACACCACCGCCAAGAAAAAGCAGGTGATCCGGGAGCTGGAGCGGATGTGCGCCGAGGAGCTGCCCGAATACGTCCAGCCCGTGGCCTACAAGTTTATTTCCAGTATGCCCATGACCCCTGTGGGCAAGGTCGATTACCGTCAGCTCGAAGCTGACATCTCCCCCCGTGACTATTGATTTCCATGAAAGGACTCTTCTGCCATGAACAAGCGTTTTGCAAGTCTGGCGGTCTCTGCCCTGCTGCTCGTCTCCCTGCTCAGCGTCCCCGCGCTGGCCGAGGGGACTGAGGCCGCTGCGGACGCCGCCGGAGATGATCATGTCATCGTCACCCTGAACCCGGAGGCTGCCCTGCAGCCCGAGACTCCGGCGGAAGCCGCGGCTTCTGCCACCGAGACGGCTCAGGCCGACCCGGTCCCTTCTGCGTACGACGCAGCCTCAGCAGCGACCGCTGCTAAAGCCGAGGTCAAGGCTGATGGCACCAAGGACGAGCAGCTCACCTACGTCGCACTGGGCGACAGCATCGTGTCCGGCGTCGGTCTGGCCGATGTCCAGTACAGTGCGCGCTCCGGCTACAGCGTCGATATGGCTCCCAACTTCCATGGCTACTCTCCCGACTGCTATGTCGGCAAGGTGGCTGCAGCTCTCGGCCTCGACCGTGACCACGCCATCAACCTCGGCCTGCCGGCCCTGACGGCTCCCGACCTCGCAGACATGATCCGGTACGGCAAGATGCCCCAGATGAACATGGCGTCCGGCTGCGAGTACAACTACCCTGAGTTCCAGGACTACATCCGCAAGGCCGACGTCGTCTCCGTCCAGATCGGCTCCAACGACGCCTTCGTCCCCTGCATCGTGGCTCTGGGCAACGCCACCAACTGGAAGAGCGAGAAGCTGGCCGCTACCATTCTGGCCGGCGACCTGCGCAATGAAGGTTCCGGCTCCACCATGTCCACCATCTACCGCAGCATCAAGGCGATGGACCTGACCAAGGCCGAGAGGGACGCCACCTGGAATCTGCTCTTCTCCGGCATGAGCAAGATCTGCGACGAGACTTACCCCAAGACCACCGCAGCCCTCATCTCCATCGTGCAGGAGATCCGCAATCTGAACCCGGATGCCCAGATCATCCTCGTGGGCTACACCAACCCTGTGCCGCTCATCCCCTGCTGGCGCAGCTACTTCAACAAGCTGAACAAGTTTGAGAAGCAGATCGCCAAGACTTATAACTTGACCTATGTGGCCATCCCCAACACCGAGACCACCATCGACGTGCATCCCACCATCAAGGGCCACCAGTACATCGCCAACAAGCTCGTGAACGCCATCGAGAACCCGTAATCAACAAATACAGCAAAGCCCCCGTTTCCAGCTGGAAACGGGGGCTTTTTCCTACAATACGTTATGCGGCCAGAGCCTTTTTGATGTTTTCAAAGACGGTGTCGCTGTCCTCACAGCAGACCATGACCACCTCGCCGGTGGGGACAGTCGCCACGCGGGCGGCAGAAGCGATCTGGTACTGGTCTTCGAGGTAATGCTCCATAGACTTCTGCTGGCCCTGGACATAGGCATCCATCGCATCCACCACGTCCTGCGTCTTGCCCTCGGCGGGCTTGACGATGGCCACGCCGTAGACGCTGACCATCATGCCGGACACCGAGGCGGCGAAGTCGTCGTACATATCGTCCTCGAGGCCCAGCAGAGGCATCATCATGTTGGCCACCTCATCGGAGAGCTGGTCGGCCTCATACTCGGCGCTGTAGCCGTACTGGGCCGTGAACTTGCCATCCTCGCCTTTGGTGAATATCATCTCATACTTGTTGTCCTCGTCGCTGCGGGCGTCGTGGAGGATCTGGGTGTAATCTTTCTTCGCAGCAGAAGACGCGCTGCCGGAGCTGCCCGACGCGCCGCAGCCCACCAGAGCCAGCAGCATGACGCCGGCCATCAGAGAAGCAATGATACGTTTCATATTCAATTTATCCTTTCGTTCGCAGGGTGAGGTTTTCGGTGTGCAGTGATAGTATTTGATGATTTATCCCTGCTATTCGGTAAACGACCCACGGCGGGCGAAAATTGCACCCACAAGTGTAACAGTTCTATGAACGCTTACAGCATCATGGCCTCAAGGTCACCGTGATTGACGGGCGTCGAGAGGATGATCTGGGTGCTGGTGGTGCCCAGCTTCTGGAACTGTAAGATGAGGTGTTCCAGCTGGGGCATACTGCCGCAGCTCACCTTGATGAGGAAGGTGTAAGCGCCCGTGACGTGGTAGCACTGCAGCACCTCCTTGCTGTTCTGCATCAGCTCCACCAGCTCGTCCCGCTGGGACGGGGCCACCGAGAGGCTGATGAGAGCGTCCACATAGACCCGGTCGGACGGGCGGTTGAGCATCACGGTATAGCCGCTGATGATGCCGTCCGTTTCCAGCTTGTGGATTCGGCTGGAGACAGCGGGACTGGTCAGCGCCACCTTTTCGGCGATCTCCTTCACCGGCATACGGGCGTTCTTTGCGAGGAGGGCGAGAATCTTGCGGTCCAAATCGTCCATAGGAAAAGTACTCCTTTTGAAATATGTTACATTACATAAAATTTTTTGAAAGTAAAGTTTTATTGTTGTGGCAATAGTACAAACTGTGCAAAAATCAGTTTTCGTTTTGCCGTCTTTAATTATATAAAGTTTTTGTCAAAAAGTAAAGTGCTAAATTAAAGCGAAACCAAATTTTTGCATTTGACAAGAAAATAAATTCGGGTATAATACATACTGCAAGGCAGCGTCACTGAAGTTCTGATGTACCGCCGGGGATCCCGGTGTTCGGGTACGATATGCTGCCGACTGATCACGCGATTCACCACTTTATATACTTTCCCACCCCTCTATACACAAAAACCCGCTGCCAGGCGGGTTTTTGTGTTTTATTGGTAATTAACCTCTCAGTCTGCCTTCGGCAGCCAGCTCCCCTACCGAGGGGAGCCTCTGGCGAAGAGATAAAGTTTTATGCACTGCCAAGGCCTCTCCTCGATAGGAGAGGTGGCATTGCGAAGCAATGACGGAGAGGTTTTTCTTCCATACGCCAAAGGCCCCCATCCGGTATCTGCCGGATGGGGGCCTTTGGCTGTTTCTACTTGAAAAGGGAGCGAATAGCCTGATCATTCTTCGGTGCGGGTCTTCTTGAGCAGGCTCAGGATGACCGCACCCACGACGCTGCCGACCGCCAGAGCCACACAGTACATCACGGCATGGTCAACGACCGGGAAGACGAAGATGCCGCCGTGGGGGGCGCGGAGAGCGCAGCCAAAGGTCATGGACAGCGCACCAGAGAGGGCTGCGCCGATGACGCAGCTGGGCAGGACGCGCAGCGGGTCAGCGGCAGCGTAAGGGATAGCGCCCTCGGTGACGAAGCAGAGGCCCATGATGTAGTTGACGATGCCGTTGCGGCGCTCGTCGGGAGTCCACTTCTTGGGGCAGAAGGTGGTGGAGAGGGCGATGGCGATGGGAGGCACCATGCCGCCCACCATGACAGCGGCCATGACCTCATAGTTGCCGGAGGCGAGGGCTGCGGTGCCGAAGACGTAAGCCGCCTTGTTGAAGGGGCCGCCCATGTCGATGCTCATCATACCGGCCACGATCGCGCCCAGCAGGACCTTGGAGGTGCCGCCCATGGCGTTCAGCCAGTTGGTCATGGCAGTGTTGATCATGCCCATGATGGGGTTGATACCGCACATGACAGCACCCACGATGAGGATGCCGCCCAGCGGGTAGATGAGCATGGGACGGATGCCGTTCAGGCTGGCGGGGAGCTTTTCGGTGATTTTCTTGAGAAACTCCACCACATAACCGGCCACGAAACCGGCCAGCAGAGCGGCCAGAAAGCCGCCGGAGATGCCGGTGGTCTCACCGGCTGCGATACCGGCGAAGTTGGTGCCGTTCATGGCCAGCACACCGCCTGCGAAGCCGACGGCCAGACCCGGACGGTCCGCGATGGACATGGCGATGAAGCCCGCCAGAATGGGGAGCATATAGCTGAAGGCCGCAGAACCCACCGTCTTGAAGAAGGCGGCCAGCGGGGTGTTCATGCCGAAGTTGGAGGGGTCGATGCTGTAATCGTCCAGCAGGAAGGCCAGCGCTATCATGATGCCGCCGCCCACCACGAAGGGCAGCATGTGGGAGACGCCGTTCATCAGGTTCTTGTAGAGGCTGCGGCCAAAGCTGTCGGAGGCAGAAGCGTCCTCCGCGGCCTGTGCGCCGCCCTTAGCGTGGAACTCCGGCACCTCGCCGGAGGTTATCTTATGGATGAGCTCTTCGGGCTTGTGGATGCCGTCGTCCACGCGGGTGAAGAGGACCGGCTTGCCGTCGAAGCGGGCCGTCTCGATCTTCTTCTCCGCCGCCACGATGATGCCGTCGCAGTTTGCAATTTCATCTTTCGTCAGGATGTTCTTTGCGCCGTCGGAGCCGTTGGTCTCGACTTTGATGGTCACGCCCATCTTGGCACCGGCCTTGTTCAGGGCTTCAGCGGCCATGTAGGTGTGGGCGATGCCGTTGACACAGGCGGTGACGGCCAGCACACGGTAGCCCGCCTGCTCGATCTCCTGATCGGTGAAGCTCTCGTCGCCGAACTGGGCTTCTTCCTGCGCGTCGATGGCGGCGAGGAAGTCTTCCGGGGTCTTGGCGGTGCGCAGCTTCTCCACGAAGTCCTCGTTCATGAGCATCTGCATCATACGGGCCAGCATATCCACGTGGAGGCTGCCGTTCTTGGGGGCTGCGATTGCAAACAGCAGGTCGGTCTTGCCGTCGTCCTCGGCATTGTACTGCACCGGGGTCTTGAGGCGGAGGGCCGCCAGACTGGGCCGGGTCACGCAGTCGCACTTGGCATGGGGGACGGTGATGCCGTTATCCACATAGGTCGAGCCTTCGTCCTCGCGCTCATACAGGCCCTTTTTGTAGGCTTCCTTGTCTCTGATGTTGCCGTGGGTCGCCTGCAGCTCCACCAGACGGTCGATGATCTGGCTGCGGTCCTGCTGGGCTTCGTCCAGTGCGATGGACTGTGCCGTGAACAATTCCGTGATTCGCATAGTGTGTCTCCTCTCCCTGTTTCCTTCTATCGCTCAAATCGTCGCCAGCAGGGCGTCGATCTTTTCCTTCTTTGCCAACCCGAGGCTGAACGCGGTGGCACTGCCGCAGGCAGTACCCAGACGCAGGGCTTCCAGATAGCTGCCGCTGCGCAGATAGCCTGCCACGAAACCGGCCACCATGCTGTCGCCTGCGCCCACGCTGTTGACCACCTTGCCCTTGGGTGTACCGATGCGGTGGACTTCGCCCTTCTCGTCCAGCAGGAGCGCACCGTCACCGGCCATGCTCACCAGTACGTTCCGGGCGCCCTTTTCCTGCAGGGTGCGGGCGGCAGCGGTGATGTCGGCGTCGGTGGTGAGGGTGCGGCCCACGATCTCACCCAGCTCATGATTGTTGGGCTTGATGAGGAAGGGGTGATACTGCAGCACATTCACCAGCAGGTCGCGGGTGGCGTCCACCACCGTATGCACACCGTGGCCTTCCAGACGGGCCAGCAGACGCTCGTAGGTGGTCTGGGGCAGGCTGGACGGGATGCTCCCCGCCAGAATGAGGATGTCGCCCTCAGCCAGCTGATCGAGCTGTGCTTCCAGCTGCTCCATGGCGCTCTCGGGGATGTCCGGGCCTGCGCCGTTCAGCTCAGTCTCCTGCCCCGCCTTTATCTTGACGTTGATGCGGGTCATGCCCTGCTCCAGGTGGATAAAGTCGGTGGTGATGCCCTGCGCGGCCAGACCCCGCTCGAGCCACGCACCCGTCTCACCGGCCACAAAGCCCAGCGCCGTGTTCCGGCAGCCCAGCTCGGCCAGCACACCGGACACGTTGATGCCCTTGCCGCCCAGCACGCAGTCCTCGCCTTTGGCGCGGTTCACCTCGCCCACTTCCAGCGGTGTGTCCAGCCGCACGACGTAGTCGATGGCCGGGTTGAATGTCACGGTATAGATCATTCTGCTGCCTCCTTTACCAGAGTGAATTGTCTGTATTTCGGATTCGGACAATGATTCGTCAGGATCGCGCCGCCGGACAGCTCGGCGATGACCGCCGGGTAGATGCGGGCGAACTTCGAGTCATCCACGAGGAACCAGGCTTCTCTCGCCCGGCGCACGACCGCGGCCTTGACAGCCGCTTCCTCGGGGTCGGGGGTCGTGAATCCTGCGTCCAGCGCCACGCCGTTTGCCCCCAGGAACGCTTTCGTGAAGTTGTACTGCTGCAGGCTGTGGAGGGCCGCAGCGCCGATGATGGCCTCCGTCTCGGGCCGCAGCAGACCGCCCACCAGAAAGACCTTGCAGCCCTTCTGGGCCAGCAGACGGGCGTGAGCGACGCCGTTGGTGACGTACCGGGCGTCCAGCGCCGGGCCGCTCAGCTCCCGGACCAGCGCCAGCGTGGTGCTTCCGGCGTCCAGAAAGACGAAATCCTCTGCAGTGATAAGGGCCGCTGCCGCCTTTGCGATGCACTTTTTCTGGACGACGGCCAGCGTTTCCTTCGTGGCCATCGTCGGCTCGTCGGCGAGGAACTGGCTGTCCGGCAGGGTCGCGCCGCCGTGTACCTTGTTCACCTTGCCCATCCTGTCCAGCTCGTTCAAATCGCGGCGGATGGTGGACTCGCTGGCGTCCAGCGCCTCGCAGAGCTCCTGCACCGTCGCGGTGCGCTGCTGGCTCAGCAGCTTCATGATGCGGGAAAGCCGCTCCTCTGCCAACATTTTCATCCCTCCTGTTGCACGTTTTTGCTCGTGTTTGAATCGTTTTGACTGTTTCTGTCTGTATTATAGCAAATACTCCGTCAAAATCAATCACTTTCCGTCAACTTATCTGCCAAAATATTTCCGTCAAAATCATGCATTCTGCACAATAAGTGGGATACAACCCATAAAAGAGCACAAAAAATCCGCCCCGGAGCGGTCAGCTTCGGGGCGGATGACGGTTTTGTGGTTTGATTTGACCGTTTTTGACGGTTTTGGTTTTGCCGGAAATGATTTTCCCTTCCGGGTCGGATGCGATTTAGGCGTCCGAACGGGCGTAGGCGTTCTTCATGCCGCTGCTCAGCTCAAAGAGGACCTTATCCAGCGTATCGGAAGCCCGCTTCTTCAGCTCGGCAGCGATGGCGGTGTTGGCCTCCTCCCGCAGGGCGGCGCGCTGGCTCTCCTCGGCCGAAGCGATGTTCTTATCGTACTGATTCAGCAGAGCGCGGCTGGCGGAGAGGACGCCCTCCTCGTACCGCTCCACATGGATGAGGCTCTTGGCGTAGGAGGCATCGGCCATGGCGGCGATCATCCGGCTCACCCAGTAGAAGCTGTCGGTGGAGACTTCACCGGTGGTGCAGGCCAGATAGGCCGGGGTGCGCTCGACGTTGGCGTAGAACGGCACCATGGTATTGAAGGCATTGGAGGCGTAGGCGATCCACTCCACGGCGCGGATGTCTTCCGGCACGTCAGGCCGCATCTGGATGAGGGCCATGAAGTCGTTGCGGTTGATGCCGATGGAGCGGTAAGCGCCCTTCATGCTCTTGTCGCCGTAGCTGGCGTAGGGGTCGAAGGGAGTCCCCTGATAGTGGGAGGACAGCACATACTTCACATCCTCCGGGGTCAGCTTCCGCTCCGGCACCATGCACCAGGGCAGGTCGTCCGAGCGGGGGCCGTAGTCGGCGGCAGGGCCGTCCCAGACCCAGGTGTTGGGGTTGAGGTGGCGGAGCATGAACCATGCGCGGGGGGTGTTGTAAACGTGGTCGGCGTCGTCGTGGCTGCCGAAGGCGTCACGCGGGTTCAGACGGCCATCCAGCGAGAGGTCGAGGTGATTGTCCCGGATGAACTCCCGCAGGTCGGCAGAGCAGAGATAATTCTCCTGTGCGCCGAAAGCGTCGTCGAGGTCGAAGGCGTCGATGCCCAGCTGGTTCGGCATGACCACATAGGAGTCATCCGGCACACGGCGGGCCATCCAGTGGTGGCCGCCGATGGTCTCCAGCCACCAGATCTCGTCCACATCCTGGAAAGCGATGCCGTTCATCTCATAGGTGCCGTACTCTTCCAGCAGCTTGCCCAGACGGAGCACGCCCTCGCGGGCAGAGTGGATGTAGGGCAGGACGAGGTAAACAATATCTTCCTCGCCGATGCCGCCGGGGACTTCCGGCTGGCCGTCTCTGGCGGGCTGATAGACCACCAGCGGGTCTGCGCCCAGAACGCGGGGGTTGGAGGTGATCGTCTCGGTGGCGGTCATGCCGACGTTGGCGGCGTTGACGCCCGAAGCAGCCCAGATGCCCTTGCCCTCCACGGCGTTGGGCATGGCGGTCATCCGCAGGGCATTGCCCGGCAGGGGAACTTCTGCATGAGAGATGACCGACTTGTAAACAGCCGGGTGCTCCTCCGGCTGAACGACAACGAACTTTTTCGCGGTGAAGTGGCCGGAGCCGGAATCGTCGTTCCGGGCGATCATGGTAGAGCCGTCATACGAGGCTTTTTTGCCGACAAGGATGGTAGTACAAGCCATAGCTGTTATCCTCCAAAATTTTACATCTTGTATGTATAGTGCTCATTTATACAGTTTTGCAGGCGCGTTCGTTCTGCAAAACCCATTGTATCGCGTTTGGCCGCCGGGCGCAAGCCCTTACATTTCGCCAATGTAGGCAAAGCGCGGCTGACGCTTGCCGTCCCGCTCCACCTCTTCGGCCCACATAGCCGCCGGGCGCACCCAGAGCCCGCCCTCGCCGTACAGGGGACGGTAGACCACCATCTCCTCTTCGGTCTCGCTGTGGCGGGCCATCCCGATGACCTGATATTCGTTGCCCTTGAAGTGCCGGTAACGGCCCGGCTTGATGTCGTATTGGAACTGGTACATAAAAACTCCTTACAAAAAGCCCGGCCGCAGACTGGTCTGCGCCGGACTTTTCCACTTGCTTCACCCCTGCGGGTGGAAATATTCGTAAATGGTCTGGGCCATCTGCCGTCCGACGCCGGGGGTGTTCTCCAGCTGGTCAGGGGTGGCCTCTTTGACGGCGCTCACGCTCTTGAACTGTGCCATCAGGGCCTTGGCCGTCTTGGGGCCGACGCCCGGCACCTCGGTGAGGGTGGACGAATAGCTCTTCTGCTTCATCTGCTGCTTGCGGTAGGCGTTGGCAAAGCGGTGCGTCTCGTCCTGAATGGCGGTGACGAAGGTGAACGTCCCGCGGTTCATGTTGATGGCGATCTCCCGGCCCTCGCTGTCCACGATGGCGCGGGTGCGGTGGTGATCGTCCTTCACCATGCCGTAGAGGGGTACATCGGCCAGTGCCGTCCCGGCCAGTGCGGCCTTCGCGGCGCTCACCTGTCCCCTGCCGCCGTCCATCAGCAGCAGGTCAGGCTTCTGGCCGAAGTAGTTGCTGCTCGGTTCGCCGTTTGCGGCCATTTCGGAATACTTTTCGTATTCAGCCGCACGGCGGGAGACGGTCTCCGCCAGCGAGGCGTAGTCATCGGTCCCAGCGACGGTCTTCATCTTGAACTTCCGGTAGCCCGCCTTGTAGGGCTTGCCGTCCCGGAACGTCACCATGCCGCAGACGCTGGTGCCGTCGCCCCAGTTGGAAATATCGTAGCTCTCGATGGTGCGGGGGGGCTTGGGCAGGCCCAGCACCTGCGCCAGCTCATCCAGAAGCTTTTCCTCCCGGGCATAGCGGCCGCTCTCGCGGGCCAGCCGCTCGACGGCGTTGGTGTGGGCCATCTCGACGAGGTGCGCCTTATCGCCCCGCTGAGGGACATAGAGCTGCACCTCGCTGCCCCGCTTCTCATTGAGGGCCTGCTGCAAGGCGTCCACATCCGGCGGCAGCTCGTCCACGGCAATGACTTTCGGTATCTGCTCATCGTCGAGGTAGTACCGGGGCAGAAATTCCTCCCGCACCGCCGCGATGTCGGCGGTATCGTGGAACAGAAACTCCCGCTTGTCGGTCAGCCGCCCCTCCCGGAAGCGGAGGACAGCCGCGCAGACGCTGCCGGGCGTACCCGCCAGCGCTACCACGTCCATCTCCACGTCGGGGTCAACCACGACCTTCTGCCCTGCCGTCACCTTGGTAATGGCTGCGATCTGGTCGCGGATGAGGGCCGCTGTCTCAAATTCCAGCCGGTCAGAGGCTTCCAGCATCCGCTCGTTGAGGGTTTTCAGAATATCCTTTTTGCCGTAGCGGATGAGGTGGACAGCGCTTTTGACGGCCTGCTCGTAGTTTTCACGGCTTATCTTGCCGCTGCACACCGCCATGCACTTGCCGATGTGGGCGTTCAGGCAGGGACGGCCCCGGCCAATTTCCTGCGGGAACCGCCGGCTGCACCGGGGCAGCAGAAAAGCATCCATCGCCGTCTCGGCCATCTGACGGGCCGCAAAGCTCGAGGTATAAGGGCCGATATACTCCGCGCCGTCATCCTCTTTTTGCAGCGTGAACGACAGCCGCGGCCACTCGTCCTTTGTCACCTTGATATAGCTGTAGCCCTTGTCGTCCTTGAGCAGGATGTTGTACTTCGGGGTGTGGGCTTTGATCTGGCTTGCTTCCAGCACCAGCGCCTCGAACTCGCTCTGGCAGACGATGACGTCGAACGCGTAGGCGTGGGCGATCATCTGGCTGACCTTGTTGTCGTGAGGCACACCCTCCCGGAAATACTGGCTCACCCGGATGCGCAGACGCTTGGCCTTGCCGATATAGATGATGGTGCCGCTTTTGTCCCGGATGATATAGACGCCCGGCAGAAGCGGCAGCATACAGGCCTTTTTGTAAAGTTCCGCCTTGGTCATCCGATGTTATGCCGGCCTTTCTGCATCCTCTCGGTCTTGGCAATATTCGACGCCGCCAGCGCCAGACCGCACACGTCGAGGGCCACGCTCCACCACTTGGGCTTCCGCTCCGAGGTGAGCAGAAGGGTGATGTTGACGATGAGCGTCACCAGATAGACACCAAAAAAGCAGTACCACGGCTTGCCGGAATCACAGAACTCGCCAAACTTGAACAGTGCTTCTTTCGTCGAATCTTTCATGAGGCTGCCTCCTTTGTTCTGATGCATCATACCAAAAAAAGCGGCAAGGATGACCCCCGCCGCTCATACACGAAATGGAACTGAATTACTCTGCGAAGCCGGACTCCACCAGCTTGATGAGGCCATCGACAGCAGCCTGCTCGTCTGCGCCATCAGCGATGATGCGGATGGTGGTGCCGCCCACGATGCCCAGAGACAGGACGCCCAGCAGGCTCTTAGCGTTCACGCGGCGCTCTTCCTTCTCGACCCAGATGGAAGACTTGAACTCGTTAGCCTTCTGGATAAAGAAGGTAGCCGGACGAGCGTGCAGACCAACCTGATTTTCAACGGTAACTTCTTTGACGTACATAGTAAAACGCTCCTATCTATTATCGTTCGGGAAATGCAATTATGTTTCGCGCCTGTTGCGTTGTGATTATTTTAACGCAAACCGAAACCGTTGTACAGTCCCCAAACGCATTTTTGGCGGTTTTCCCAAGGATGAGGGGGGCATTTTCCACCTTTTATACAAAGACAACAAAATTATTCCCCCAGTGTTGGCGGGGTAATACAAAAGTTTTCAACATTTTTTCGACGGAGGGTCAGCACTCCGACTGTTTTTGTGCTTATCCGGCAGAGTATGACGTTTGCCGCAGACTCCGCTCAACCCTCGTACTGCATCCACAGCAGCGCGCATTTCTTTACAACAGAAGGATATTCTACAGGGTCAAATTCCATGTCTTTTTCGCCTGTGAATTTCCATCCCATCCGACGATAGAGAGCAATGGCGCGGGCGTTGGTGTCCAGCACGCTCAGGCGGGGATGCTCATACTCTTCCAGCTTTTTGCGGGCGAAATCCAGCATTTTCTGGCCGATGCCCTTTCCCCGGGCATTCCCAGACACAAAGAGATGCTCAATGCGGCCGGTCTTGTGGTCTACGCTCACCATGCCGTCCGGCACATCCTTCGTCGTGTGCAGGTAGCAGGCCCAGCCGCCTTTTTTCTCCGCCTTGAGCTGAGCGAGAAACTCCTCTTCTGTCAGGCTTGCACAATACTCTTCCGTCCAGTTTCCGGCGCAGACGGCGCGGCGTCCCTCCGCAAACAGCTTTGCCGCAGCGGCAAACTGTTCTTCCGTCTTGACGAGGCGGACATTCTCGCCCCGCTTCCACTTGGGCAGCTCGGTGATGGGGTGGCTCTCGCACCACTGCTCATACAGCTCCGGGCGGCGCAGACGGGTGCGCTCCCGGCTCTTTTCGCCCCGCCATGCGTCGATCTTCTGGTGGTCGCCGCCCAGCAGAACGTCGGGCACGGCGCGGCCCTCCCAGACCTCGGGGCGGGTGTACTGGGGGTATTCCAGCAGGCCGTCCCAGTAGCTCTCTTCCTCGTAGCCCTTCTGCTCCGCCAGAACGCCGGGCTTGAGGCGGAGGACGCTGTCGGCCACCACGAGGCTGGCCAGCTCGCCGCCGGTGAGGATATAGTCGCCGATCGAGATCTCTTCGTCCGCAAACGCTTCAATGACACGCTCGTCGATGCCCTCATAGTGGCCGCAGACCAGCGTCAGGTTATCGTACTGGGCCAGCCGCCGGGCGTGCTCCTCGGTGTAGCGCTGACCGCCCGCCGTCAAGAACACGATATGCGGGGCCGGGCGTCCCTGTTCCGCTACCTCTTTCTGGACGGCGCGCAGGCAGTCGGCGATGGGCTGGGCATAGAGCACCATGCCACAGCCGCCGCCATAGGGGTAGTCGTCGGTCTGCTTCTGCTTGTTGAGGGTGTAGTCCCGGATCTGATGGCAGTGGGTCTCGATGCAGCCGCGCCTGGCTGCGCGGCCGATGATGCTGGCGTCCAGCACCTGCTGGCACATCTCAGGGAAAAGGGTCACGATGTCCACACGCATTCCCATCGCTCACTCCTCCTCCCGCTCACTGTCGAAATCGTCGTCCAGCAGGCCCGGGATGGGGGTGACGAGGATATAGCCTTCCGGCGGGTTGCGCTCTTTGAGAAAGGCGTCCACGCCGGGGAACATATATTCCTTGCCGCTGGGGGACTTGACCGTATAGATGTCCTGTGCGCCGGGGTGGTCCACGCTGGTGACGACGCCGTACACCTTGCCGGTGTCGGCGTCCCGCACCTCGCAGCCGATGAGGTCGGCCACATACCACCGGCCCTCGGGCAGGGTGGCGTCGCTGCGGTCGAAGTAGAACACCTGACCCCGCAGCGCGCGGGCGGCGTCCATATCGTTCACGCCCTCCAGCTGGAGCAGCGCCATCTGCCCCTGCGGGCGGATGGAGATGATGTTATAGCACTTGCCGCCCTTTGCCGAGGCGTAGAGACGGCCCGTCTTTTTGAGGAAATCCACGCCGTCGCACCACAGCTCCAGCTTCATTTCGCCGCGCACACCGTGGGTGGTGACGACCTTGCCTGCTTCCAGATATTGCTGCATAAATTTGCTCCTGTTCAACCTCTCAGTCTCGCTTCGCTCGACAGCTCCCCTATCGAGGGGAGCCTCTGGCGAAGAGGGAAAGCTTTCCGGTATGCCAAGGCCTCCCCTCGATAGGGGAGGTGGCACGCCGCAGGCGTGACGGAGAGGTTATTCCTAATTAAAAAGGCCCTTTGCCATTACAGCAAAGGGCCTGTAGGGTGCTTAGTCGATCTCAACAAGGACCTTTTCATCGACCCGCACAGCAGCCGCGCGCATCAC
>ERZ1673737.898-NODE-898-length-32890-cov-7.419857_pt1 | contig 32890 bp, 26 predicted proteins | sample MGYA00580211_ERZ1673737 | MGnify/ENA primary metagenome ERZ1673737 (study PRJEB41218, sample SAMN15661789) | gut metagenome | host: Homo sapiens | place: Canada: London | collected 2015-08-20/2019-03-30 | study: EMG produced TPA metagenomics assembly of... | reverse complement strand
CCAAGAGGATATAGAACTCTTTTTTGGAGTTTACACAGAATTATTTACAGTCTCACTTTTATACTAAATTTCTATAATACATCTCAAGTCATTCTCTTTCCCATTTTATCTACGTTCTCTTTCTATACATCAGAACTTGTCTCTTCTTCTGCCTTTGATGCCTCATTTAAAAACTCTATAAATTCTCTTCTCTCTGGATTTTCATACCCTCTAAATACTATATCATTTATATTTTCATGATTGAATAAAAAATTATATTCATTGCCTAAAAATCCTTCTGGATATATAACACCAATATAATCATATACCGTATTTGGCTCATCTTCTTTAATTGGTTTTATGCCAATAATCATCAGCTTTTTTGCTCCATCCTTTAATAAAACAACACTACCAATTGGTAATAAATTATCGTACATATTATCTCCTTTTCTAAATCAAATTTATTTTCATCTTTTAATGTCCCAAAAAATTTGTATTTACATAATTCCAGCCTGTCGAAATCCAACTTGCAGTTGCTTTAGCCGTTTTCTTAACATTCTCTATTCCAATACTACCATCTTCTAATAATTTGTCTTTAATAATATCAACTGATGCTCCCATAGATGCTCCCATAGCCGCAGCTTTATTGTACCAATGTCCTTCTTCTAATTGTTCTTGTATGAATTTTGAAACTTTCTTGTCACTAGTCACATAATCCGAAGCTTTTGTTTCTATCTCACTTGCAATTCTATCACTATCAAAATGAATAATTCCACCTGTCAGATTACTTGTTACTTCATTTAATCCTGAAAGACTTGCATAAACTCCAATCGACCCCCAGTCTCCAAGATCTAAAGTTCCATCTTCTAGAAGCTCACCCCCACGTCTAATTCCAGATGATGCTGTTGAAGTTATAACCTTAGTAACTGCTATTCCAGTACTAACGTTATCAATCTTTTTACTTACTGAAGATGATGTCGTATATTTTAATTCTCGTGAATCTACTAAAATCTGATTAACTGCATTTTTTTTAGACCCACTTATTTTATCCACATAACGTAAATATTTTTGACTCCCCATTGCTGCAATATATGAATTACCACCGAACTCTACAGTATCTCCTACCAAGTCTACAACCTGTGCAATTTTATCAGCTCCACTACTATCATCATTTTTAAATATTTTATATGTATCTATAGCTCCATCTGTCCATGAAATTGCACTAGTTCCAATTGATAAACCTGCCATTGTCTTACCAAATCTTTTATCCAATCTCATAAAATCAAATGTAGGTAGCCTTTTTTCATAATATTTATAGAGTCCTAATTCCATCTTGGCAGAACTTTTAAATAATGATAAAATATTAGAAACTGCATCTGTTGCTTCTGTTGTATCTTTAGTTGCGACACCACATAAAGAACTAAAATAACTTATTATTGATGAAGATAATGAAAGTTCATTATTTTTTCCTTTCTTTCCAATAAATCCTAATATTGACGATACCTTTTTCGATATTTTTTCATCAATTTTTAAAGCATCTTTGAATAAACTTTTCCAATTATCTTGTGGCAATGCTGTTGTTGTTCTAGTATTCCCAAATTCTTCAATAAATTTTACCCACCCACCAACTATTTTTCCAGTAGATAGTACCGGCTGCCTCTGAGGTAAAGGATTTAAATTGTTTATAAAAATAATACCACCATCAACTGTTTTACAAGCATTTTCAACATATTTTGAATTAAAATCACTGTTTCCAGGATTAATAACTCCTCCCATTTGGATAATGTACCTGTCATATCTTTCAATATTCGATTTGATAGCCGAAAATTTTGCTTGATAGGTAACATCTACATTTTCAACATTTGCAAAAATCTTTTCTATTTCCTTTTTAGAGGTATTATTTTTATCAATTACCTTCTTATGATAAGAATCAACATCCTTCAAATAATTTTTTATATTCAACTTTCCAATCCAAGCTTGAAATTTATAATAAGAGTCTCCCACAAAGTCTGTAAAATCACAAAACTTTTCCTTCTCTACATCATCCACCATACCTAATAATTTTTGTTTTGATGCATTAGAAAAATCCCTTTTCAGTTTAATCACTTCCTTCCCTAGCAAATATACATTTAGCTCATAAATTTATCATTATCGTTTACTAATTTTTGACGCAGAATCTTGATCGTCTTTTTCAAATCCATCTTTTGTTTTTTGCAGAAATAAAATAGTACTCTCAAGCATCAATGATACATGTTCATTCATTTTTTGATATAATTTGCCTATCTCTTCCAGTTCATTTACTGTCTTCCCACCACCAACGGTCTCAGGTGGTGTTTTTTTCGTAGCATCACATTCTTGTTTCACACTTTTTAATTCGTTGATAGCATTTTCCAAAGCGTCTATCTTTATATTTATTTCACTCAAACTCTCTCCCCCCTTTAATACAACTCTTTATCCTCTGCGTCTACCTTTGTCACAAAATTTTCTGCCGTATTTCTTGCTAATGAAGATATTTCTTTAATTTGCCCTTTTAATTGAGTTACTTTACTAATATAAACAGCTAATGCTTTACTTGCCTCTCCACTTACAATAGCAGAATCTTTTACCTTATTCATAATTTTTAGATAATCTGAAATACATTTGTCAAGTCGTTCTCCCTGTGCCAAAAAGTAGTTTCCTATATTTCTACAATATTCATCATCTACTATTAATTCTGTACTTGCCATTGATTCACCCCTTTAACTTTTCGCATATTTCAATTGTTCTTTCCACTGTACGATTTGATTTCTTTTGTATTTAATTTGATTGTTATAATTTGAAATTTCAGCTCGAAGCTGAGCTATTTGTTTATCTATTCTACTTATAGCAGCTGAAATGGAATTATATGCTCTTCTATAATCAGAACCCGCCATTATATTTCTCATTGCTTTAATGTAAGTAGAAGTAAATTTAAAATTGAATTCTTTTCCAAAATTATTAATTACTTTATTTTTTCTATTAGATTCTCTATGACTAAAATCCTTTTGATAGGATTGCATTTTCAATTTTAACGATGTCAATTCACTAATTTCATTATTTAATTTTTTAATCGAAATTTGATAGGATTGTATTACTTTCTCAATATTTCTAATATTATTAACAATTTCTGCACGGGTATATGCCAATTTAATCACCCTCCTCTAAAATCATAACCAGCGACAAACTGTCGCTTACGTACAGCCTGTCGCCACTTGTTTTGTTATGAATGTTTTCCTCAAAAATTATTTAAGCTGACTTGCAATTTTGGAATCAGTTTCTTCCATAATTTTTGCAGATGTACTAAGATTGGTTGAAAGCTCTTCCATTAACTCTTTACAATTATTAAATGCAGGTTTTAATGTATTATATCTTTCAGCATAAGCAACACTTGCATCGCCCTTCCACTCTCTCTGTAAAGCATTAATTAACTTAGTCATGTTCTGGATACTTCTTGCCAAATTTTCAGCTTCTTTTTTATAAGCATTTGCTCTTTGTCTCATCTGTTCTGGAGACAATTGAATTTCATTTGCCATAGTTATTTTCCTCCTTTCCTTTAAGATTATAGGAATCAACAAGCAGACTTTTCACTATAAGTGATAGAATCTAGTTTGTTGTTCTTATCTTTTTAAACTTTTTCACATGTTACCAACTTAACTTTTTCAAATAAATCGTCATGAATATAGAACGCATCTCCTTTTTCAAGACGCTTCTTATTTGCTTTAATTACCTCATAAGGTGCATCAAACGGTTTTAATTTATCCATTTCATCAAAGTATAACAAATGCTTGTCGTCTCTTATTTTAACCAAAGGTACTGGTGCATCATACGACACTGTATTATTCTGATAATTTGTAAAAATAATCGCCACTTTAAGATTCTTAAATCTGGTAATAATTTCGTTGAATTTATCAGTCAAATCAATATCTTCATCAATTTTCTTTGCAACATCATTGTTATTAATAAGTAATAGCAATAACTTATCATTTTCAAAAGAATTATCCTCTAAAATCAGTCTATCATATCTGTCATTCAATTCCTCATACCAGCGTTCTAATACTTCCTGAATCACATCAATATCTAAAGTATAATTAATAACTGACAAATTTGTTTTTAATGGTGCAAGTTCTTTAGAAACATCATCAATAATTACCGTTTCCAATGGATATTCTTGCATTTGCTGTTCTAATTGTTGAATAGCATAGGTAATGAATCCAATTCTGTTTTCTAATTCCCCTCCACATAATCCAAGTACACCTAGTTGCGCAAAATTCATAATTATTGGTGATACATCCGCATAGGATAAGCCAATCGGTAAATTATAATCTGTACATGTACATTTGTACTCTCTTTCAAGAACTTCTGATTCAAGTATTGTCGGAATATATGGAATTTGTCGTGCTCTCGCTTCTCCATATTTTGAATTTGTTACTTCAACAAATTCTTTTATTGCATTGATTCGATCTATTTCTTTTTCACCAGAAAATGCCAAATATGTCTGACACGTATAAATCTGCTTTTCTATTTCTATAATGCAACGTCCTGGCTTTTCATCTGGTTCCATTGTACTATGATCAAATAAATTCATATATTCACTGCTATCATTACAATAAAAAGCAATTCTATTGGCAAAATTTGACATATATCGATAACTAATTCCTGCGGTTTGAACATTAGCAACTATAGCAGAAATACCTACTGCCAAACCTTCACGAATTAATGTAAGAAAACTATCATCGTCATCAAAATACAATTCCATTGCAGCAGTCATATTATCTACAATCAAATAAATATGTGGTAAATCTGTATATCCTGCCTCCAAATAAGATGCAAATGAACCTACTCCTACATCAAGCATTTTTTCTTTACGAATTTCAATTTCTTCAAACATTAGCTTAAATAAATTCTTTAGCTTTTCATCTTCCGATGAGCAAACAACACCACCAATATGTTTTAATGTTTCAAGATTTTTCAATACCATTGAGCCAAAATCCAATATGTAAAATACACTTTGAGCAGGACTTGTATTGCCTGCAATACTTCGGATTATAGACATTAACAAGTTCGTTTTTCCATATTGAGATGAACCCAAAATCAAAGTATTTTTATTATTAAAATCAACATAAGCCGGTCCTTGGAATTGATTATCTGGATCATCATACACACCAATGGATACCATGCTTTCTTTTAATGTGCCACTCGGATAATCAATTATCATCTCCAGAGATGGCAGACAAATCCCCTGTAATCGAGTTTGTCCACTTTGCTTAAAATATTCACTTATATATTCTACAACTGCTTCTAGCTGATTTTTCACATGTCCCTTTTTCTTCTTATTCTTACGAGCGTATATTGTTTTCTTATTTCCCGTAAAATCAACTTCCCGCACTTCAAATTCTTTTTCTGTTTCACTCGCATCAACCGTAGCCGGTGCTCCACTAAATGCTGATTGAAATAGTTCAAAAATTTCATTATTGCCAACTTGTAAATAAGCTCTACCAGGTTCTTTAATTTCTGCTGCCAATGGAGTTTTTAGTACTTCATTACTATCTTCTTGATTTTGAACCTTTAAGCATAATTTGAACTTTGAATTGGACCAAATTTGTTCATCTACTACACCACTTGGTTTCTGTGTTGCCAGTATCAAATGAACACCTAAACTTCGACCAATTCTGGCTGTACTAATTAATTCTTTCATAAAGTCTGGCTGTTCTTCTTTCAATTCAGCAAACTCATCTACTATCATTACCAAGTGTGGAAGAGGTTCTGTTACTTTTCCTTCTTTATAGAGTTGAATATATTTATCAATATGATTTACTCCTGCTTCTGCAAAGTGATTTTGTCGCTTCAGTAATTCTGCTTTAATTGACTTAAGTGACCTTTCAATTTCTTTTCCATCAATATTTGTAATCGCACCAATTAGGTGTGGTAAATCCTTAAACTGATTAACCATTCCACCACCCTTAAAGTCAATAATTACAAAACCAATCTCATACGGATGAAAATAAGTAGCTGCCGATAAAATAAAAGCCTGCAAAATCTCACTCTTACCTGAACCAGTAGTACCTGCTACTAAACCATGTGGTCCATGGAATTTTTCATGTAAATTTAAATAAACAACTTCATTTTTTACATTTACTCCTAAAGGCACTTCCATTGTGTCGTATATCCGCGATTTACTCCATCTTTCTTTCAAATTTAAATCATTTGCCGAATAAATGCCTAATAATTCATATAATGATATATTTTTTCGTAAAGAACTATCCAAACTAATTTCTTCACAATATACCGGTGCCAATATTTCCGCTATTTTAAACATTTTCTCGTCTGGAACTTGATAGTATTCAAAATGACTCTCTTCTTTCTTATTAGCACTTGGATACATGTATCCTTCATTTTTGCTACCAAGTCTTATTATTTGGCTACAATATAATGGTAAATAATCCTCTTCTTCTTCAAAAAATACAAATGTTGTATTTAATTCAGAAGCATTTTCTATAAATCTGGATATAGGATGGCTTTTAATTCCATGTTCATTCAATATCAAGATAACATTGTGTACACCCATATTTTTTGTTTCTTTACGATATGTTAACTCTTTATACAAATATTCAAATACAATATTTTTACTTTTATTATCACATACAATATTTCTAAATGAGTCATTTGACTGCACATGAGGAAGAGTTTTTATCCAATCATATCCTTTTACATCCTCATCTATAAATGCATAAATGTTTACATCTCCAAAATATTGTCTGCTTACAATGTCTATTAAAATATTTTCCAAAAATTTATATTGCTTTTCTTTCTTTCCTATTATCCCAACTGCATTTGCTTTTTTCAATTTCAACACAATAGGTGCTTTCTCAATATACTTATAAGTATTTGCCAATTGACTTGGAAGCTGGCATAAATCATCTCCTGTCTCTAATTTTTCTTGTGCCTTATAATCAATTTTCTTTTGTGCTTCTCTTTCACCAATTCCAATATAAACATCCAGAAAATCTTTATCTTCTGGAACTCGATCAAATAATCTTGACGAAAAAGATTCGATATGTTGCAAATCTTCTTCTGTACTATAGTATAGTTCTTGTAATGTCTTTAATTCCTGCTGCCTATCATCTGCAATCTCTGCTTTTTTATTTTCAATATATTCTAAATAAACGTCTCTTCGTTTTTTACACTCTGCTTTATATTTTTTCTGGCTATTCAATATATTTAATATTGATGTAAGCAATCCTATTCCCATCGAGCAGACACTAAAAATAACATACGTTCCACCCGAACTATCCATTACCCCTCTTAAAATTATTACCAAAGCAAACATCGCTATTGTCGGCATCAATGATGTAACAATATTCAATTCTGGTTTTGTCGGGATTGTATCTGGGTCTAATATTTTTATTTTCTCTTCATCAATGATTCCTTTTGCCCTGGTATTCCTAATAAACAACGGATACTTTTCACTAATATCCACCTGTTCTACCAAATCGCCAATTTCATTCAAACGAATATTGGTCTTACTAAAATACAACTGTTTTTCTTTATAGAATGCAGAGAAATCCGCTACTGAAATAAAATCATAATCATTTAAAAACGCTCTGCCTTCTATTCGTTTTCCATTTACATAAGTTCCATATAACGCTGATTTTTCTATTAAACACACACCACTAGCTGTCTGTTTTATTGCAACTGATGTATTCTTACTATATTCTGTTGATAATTCGATATTCGCTGAGTATGTATCTCCAATTATTAATTCCGGTATTCGATTTAAATCAATTTTTAAACTATAATTTGTTCCATCTGAACCAAAATCAATTAAAAATCGAAGTTCAAACGCAGCCTCACCAGAACCTGAATAACAAATATTTAAAACATCTCCATGTTTTAATTCTGTAAATAATAATTTTCTAATATCCCCTCTGCTGATATAGAGATTATCGTTACAAAGAATATTCCATTCTTCTTTTTTCTCAAATCCTATTTCAATTTCTTCAAAGAAAAAATCTGGATTTAAACGAAATTCACAATTTGATGTTGTTCCCAATTTTACTCGTTCTAAATCTGCTGGAATTTCAAATTCTTTGTAAAATGCCTGATTACTCACAATTACTTTATATTGATAATCCATAAATTAGCTCCTTTTAAAAATTATTTTTGTGCCGTTTCTTATGCCATATTCCGATAACTCTTTATTGCCATGAAGAAAAGCGATTGGATTCTCTGCCACTAAATAACAATTAAAAATATTTTCAATATCCATTTCCAAATTAAAAGCTTTGTTCAATGCTATAATCAAGTCATTTGCTGTTATATTGATTGGAATCTCTAATTCAGTCTTGCTGTTGTCATTTTTATTAATAAATTCAACAATTGCTTTTTCATTCATATTCCTTCTTTTCTCTCCTATCTGCTATATAAACAAATATGCTGCTTTCTGAAATCCTGTATAATTAACAAAATCTGAACTTTTCAATTTATCATAATCTTCTATATGCCCGATATATTCATTAATCGAAAATCTCAACGGAACTTCCGACATTGACAGAGTATTCTCTTTGTTTTCTTCAAAATTATTACAAATATAAAAATATTTCTCAGAATTAATTCCATTTATGTTTTCAGCCAATACATTCGTTGCCATAACGGACATCTTATTCTGATTTGTAACAAAAATAACTTTATCTGCCATACTTAATAATTTTGCTTTCTTATTATCAAAGACACTGTCTGTATCAATAACAACAAAATCAAAGTCTCCTGATTTTCTTGCTGCTGCGGCCAACGTTGAGTAAATATCTACCGACATTCCCAGTGACATCAGTGCTGCTTTAAACGGAGGCAGATAGCTGAATATTTCTGTTCGAATTAAATATTTTACTTCTTTGTAGGCTTCCTCTTTTTCTCTTACAAATTTTGCATAAACCTCTGTACTTGCTATCGGTGTCTGATTTTTCAATAAATATTGAAATGTTTGTAATTGTTCCGAATTAATATAAAGTACTTTTTTATAATTCTTCGCCAGACTTGCACTTAGTCCCATCGCAACTGTTGTTTTTCCAACTCCCCCTGACGCAGAAGTTACAACAATAATCTGGGGTTCTTGCTTTTCATCACTTTCCACATTTAAAACAGAAGCACTTTTTCCTAATATCTCATTAAATATCTCTTTAATACTCGAATATTTAAATATCTTATTAACATTTAATTCTTCCGTTCCATCGTTTTCATCCTGCTCTACCATCAAAAACACTTTGCTGATATTATGTCTTTGAAGACTGCTTTCATATAAATCTTCCGACACAACCAATATTTCTGCTTTTTGTGGTACGGAAAACAGTTCGTCAAAATATTTTCGTTCTGTAATAATCTCTAAATCTATTTTTTCAAAAAATTCTTCTATAAATTTCAGCTGCAGGGACTGTATATAATTCACGTCCGTATCTGCTATGATAATTCTTGGTCTGGACATTTATACTTTCCCCCTATCACGAAATTACTACTTCAAAGTCACTGTTTGCCAGACGGACAATATCACCATTCTTGATATAACAAGGTAATCCTGCCGGCTGTCTTACTCGATTTACATAAGTTCCATTTGCACTTTCAAGGTCTGTAATCATATACTTTCCGTCATTCTTCGTAATCTTGCAATGTACACGGCTAATCATCTTATTGAACGATACAACACCATCCACTACTCTCGCATTTTTTCCAATTACAAAAGTATCTTTTGTCACTTTAATCTCAACATTTACAGGTGAATTTATTGTTACGAGTTTTAAGTTTCCTTTTACTTCTTCATCTGTATTTTCGCTGACTTGTTTTTTTGGTATTTTTATTCCTTTCATGCTGTCATACAGTTCTTTCATTGACAACATTCCATTCGCCAAATCTTCTTTAAACTCATTTGTTTTTAAGGATGATAAATTTGGAATTTCGTTTAAAACCTTAACCAGATTCATTCTTAACTCGTTTTCAGCCGTTGCATCATCTGGATAAAATCCCTTACTGATAGGAAGATATACCAGCGTTGCTTTATATGTACTTGGATTGATAAAAATCCGTTCAAACGATAAGTCTATATTCTGGCACGATAAAAAACCATTTTGTTTTACCAATAAAATCTCTGAAATGATGCTCATCACAATTTTTATAAAACTGTCTGCATCAACAACACTATGAAGCATGGATTTCAATGATTTTGCACCGTTTGTCAAATAATAAAACTGTGTCTTTCCATTAAATAATAATTTCATGCATTTAACAAAATGCCCCTCTTCCTGACTTTGAAGCACTTTATAATCTGTTGATAAAAATAATGCATTATCATTCAGAATATAAGCAAAATTATTTCCACATTCCATTTCCGAAATGCATCCGTCTTCAAGTAGCCTGTTCACTTTTCTGTCCCTCCTCCGGTTATCGCTGTTTATTACATATAATTTCACATACCATTTATATAACCTTATATCTGATAAACAGCTGGTTTCCTGTGCGGAAGATCCGCACAGGAAACACTTCCAGCTATTTTATCTTTTTACTCTTCATTTCCAGCAGCATTTTTTCTTCTCTTTCTGAAAAATACAAATCCTGCCGTGCCTCCAATAACTACCACTACTCCGATAATAGTTCCAAATAAGAGACGTTTATTTGCTATAAAACGAACAAAGAAATTCGTAGAAATTGTGACTACTTTATTAAATGCATAAGCACTCTTAAAACTCTTAGAGTTTGTATCTGTCACATTTCCCGCCAAATCTTCTACAACGAGTCTTACTTTCTGAGCTTCATTTTTCTCAGATACTGTAAACTTGCCATTGTAGTTATTCGCATCTTTACTAAAATCTGTAATATTATCTACCTCTTTGTCATTGACATATACTTTTACAGATTTTAATCCGATTGTGTCATAAACTGTATATTTTGCATTGACACTCTGAGCATTGATAATGCTTTCTTCAAATCCGGTAATACTGTCGATTTCCGGTGCTGTACTATCTACTCTGAATAAGATACTCTTATCTTTGTAGTTCGTTATTTCAGGTGCATTACCAGTTTCATCTTTTGAGGAAACGGAAACTTTATAAACACCATCTTCTGCAAAGTTATCTCTGTGAATAGTATATTTGTACTGATACCAGCCACTGTCTCCTACTGCAACTTTATCATTGACTTCCGGAGTTACTTCATAATCAACATCTGATAATGGTTTTCCATCTCTTAACACTTCAATATCCAAAGAGTTGTCCACTAACTTATCTGCATTGTATTCTGTGATAACCAAATCACTTTCCACCTGCTGTACATAAGCTCCACCATCTTGAATCAATGAACTTAAATAACCATTATACTTATACACAGAACCAAAACGGTTAACTGTAAACGTTGCAGAAGTTTCTGCCAAATGACCCGCTTTATCTTTCATTGAAACAGTCATTTTATAAATTCCATCAATGTCCTGTTCCTTCGGGAATTTATCAAAACTTCCACTTCCACCTTTTTCATCCGTGAGCACTTCACTTCCGATAAATGTCTCAGTCACATCCGTATCTTTTTCATCATATCGAGTTCTGGTTAATTTAATTTCATAACTTTCATAGTTGATGTCCTCAAAGCTGACTGCCGGCACTACTTCATCTTTAAATGCTTTTCCGTCTGCTTCTTCTCCATTTACAGTAATAACCGGTTTTTCAATCTTCGTATCTACCGTCATCTGTTCAGATGTATAAGTAGCCATTTTATTACTGGATTTATCTGTGTAATCAATCGTTACAAAATAATCTCCATCGTCGCTCAATTCAAATGTTCCAACATGGATATCTGCACTGTTGTTGCTCCAACTTGGAATTACCGGATAAGTACTTCCGTCTTTTGTTACTGTAACCTGTACATCATCACTGTAAAAGTTTGCTTCATCGACTGTTACTGTCGCAGTTACCGCTTTATCGTAATAAGAAATTCCACCTGATACCTGTACCGGAGAATTATAGGTTACATTTGCTGTTGGTGCAATATTGTCGACTACTATCTCTTTTGTATCATTTAATTTTGCTGATTCATTTCCAGCTCTATCCACTGTTGTAAATCCAACAAAACCATTAAACTGATTTCCACTTCCCAATGTTCCTTTCGGAATATTAAACTGGGTAGTTGCGGAGTCACGACCATTTGAATAAGTAACTCCAGATTCATCGATTGCCTGATTAATCAACTCTGCATTTACTGAGCTGACTCCAGATGCCAATGTACAATCATATTTAAATTCATGTACACTTGAAATATCATCATTTGCGGTAATTGTTACCGTTGTCGGTGCATTATAAAATCCAAATGAGACCGCCTGCAAAATAGTCTCCAGTACGCTGTTACTATAGGAAATATTCAGACTGGATGGAGCGGTTTTATCTACTGTAAAGTAATCTTCCGCATAATCTGCGGCTTCATTTGTTGCTAAATCTGTATACGCTACATCAAATGTATAGTTTGCATCACCCGGATAAGTAATCGTTATTGTGTGCGTATCTCCATTGCTGCTCCATTCTGATTTACTGTTTAAACTGTCTGCATTTAATTCTCTTCCAGTTACATCTCTTGCAATGATTGTAAATGCAACTTCACTTGCTTCAAAGTTATGTTCCGTAACTGTAACAGTTGCTGTCTGCGTATCTTTAAAGTATTGTCTGGTATGATTTTCAGAATCCCCTAACGTATTCGTTGCATTTGTATTTGAATAAACTACATCAATCACAGGATTTATCGTATCCATCGTAAGAGTATTGGATGTATAGGTTGCCATCTTGTTATTACTGCGGTCTGTATAATTTACCCTGAAAATATAATCTGCATCCTGAGAATGGTCAGATGCCGCCTCAATTGTATAAGTTGCAACATGCACATCTGTTGATAAATCATTCCATGCTATATTAATTGGATTAAATGCACCACCATTTTTTGACATTTCAATCACAACATCTTCTTTGTAGAAGTTCGCTTCTGTAACAGTAAACGTCGCTGTCATATTTTTGTTATAATACATGGTATTTCCTACTGTACGAGAAGACTCTGTATATTCTGCTGTCATTGTTGGTGCAATTGTATCAACTACTAAGATATGTTTTGTATCTGTAATCTTGTTACTTACATTGCTATATTTATCTGTTGCCGTAAATGCAATTCTTCCACGTAACTGTTCTGCACTTCTGTTTGGCAGAGTAATGGAAGCTGTAAACTTGGACTTATCGGAACTATCCTGCTTAGCTGTTACTTTTGTGTCTGCATAAGAGCTTACATTTACTCCACTTGCTCCCTCTTCTTTCATATAAGACCATGTAAAGTAATCTACACCAGAAGTAATATCTTTTGCTTCAAAATCAACTTTCACGTCCGGATTATAATATCCAAATGTAATCGCAGAAATCACTCTTTCTAACAATGGAGTAGAGTAACTTACTTTCATGGAGCTTGTGGACGGAGCGGTATGGTCTACAATAAATTCTCCACTCTTTTCCTCTTTTGCCGGATTCAATGCAAGGTCTTTGTAATTAATCGTTACATTATAAATACCATCTACTAAAGCCTTATTCTTTGAATCGGTGGAAGAAAGAGTTGCTACATATTCATCATTTGCTTTCTTTTCCCATTTAGCATTTCTTAAAATTTCCTGAAGGTCTTTTGCATCTTCTACCTTTTCATCTTTGATGTTCTTAACATCTGTTGCGACTTTAATATCACTGGCACGGAAATTGTGTTCTTTAATTGTTACGGTTGCACTCTGGCTGTTGTCAGCGGAAGCTGATTTATTATTTCCGTTGCTGTAGTTAAATGAAACTTCTGGAGGGGTGGTGTCGATGGTTATCTTTCCAATTCCATCTTCAGAATTGTAAGCTTCAAAATCATTTACATATTCTCCACCTTTATGAGCCATTCTATCTTTATATTCCATCGTAACTACATAGTCATTGTCGCCTGAAAGCGTGATTGTAGCAGAATATACATCTTGAACCTTATCCCATTTTTCAATTTTTTTCGGCTCACCATTTACTTTTATAACAATGTCTTCTGGAAAAAAGTTCGCTTCTGTTATTTTGAATGTTGCATTAACGTCACCTGCATAATAATGATGGTCTTTTCCCTCTTCGTCTGTTACGATGTTCGGTTCAGGTTTATCAGTTGCATCTGCCAGACAATAGCTAACTTCTGCGGTTGGACTGATGGTATCAACCACGATGATGTTTCCATCGTCTGTATATTTATCGCTAGTTAAGTCTGCATTATCTGTGGCTTCAACAGTCAAATAACCTCTAAGCTGTTCTAATTCTTTTAATTCTTTTGCATCTTTCTTTGGTAATTTTAGGCTTACTGTTCCTTGGTAATATGTTTCTCCATTTTTAGTAATCTTCTCAATGTCTGTTACTTTTCCAGAAGCATTTTCTAAATTCGACTCACTTACATCAGCTTCTCTTTGATAATTCCAAGTAAAGCTTTTCACTCCTGAAGTATCATCTTGTGCTGTAAATGTTGCCAATACTTCAACTGTATTATCATAAAATAGTTTTGGATTAGAATCTTTTGTACGTTTTGCCTCAGAATATGCTATTTCAAGCTTACTTGGTGCTACTGTATCTATCTTCATATCAACTCCAATTGGAGCGGTAATTCCCTTTGTTTTTTTATCCTGAAGATAAAATTTTCTCTTTCCTTCACCTTGATCAGAAAATACTGCATTTTTACCAAATGTCAAATCTTCATCATTCGCAATTTCATATTCTTCACTTGATTCGATTGTTACTTTTGTATTATACCAACCAGTTCCATTAGCATTCTCTTTAATGCTATAATAATTAGTTTCAGGTAATGTTAGTTCGAGAAAATTTATATTGACCGTATAACTTGCCTCATCTTCATCATATATGATTCTATCTATAATCTTCCCATTACCTAAATCCAATCCTTTTTGTACTGCTTGCTTTTTAGCTGTAATAGTAACCTCAATTGAATCGTTATTTTTTAATTTGTCACATAACTTCTTATAATTTTTATAGTTCTCATTATTAGATGCCGATTCTCCATCAATTGTTAATTCTCCATTCTCTGGATTAAACTTAATTCCCAAATCGCTAAGCTTTATTTCCTTCTTAGAACTTCCTTTAGCAATAGCTGAATATGTAATATCCCCATTATCACCTATAGTTTCATATTTTACTTTAGGAGATTCCTTTGCAATCACTTCATTGGTTCCTACTATATAGTCGGATGAAGCTTTATCAAAATAAACTAATTTCCCCTTTGTTTTTTTTCCTGCAATCGTCACATAACAATTTATAGATTTCTCTTTATAGTTTTTAGATTCTTCTACAGTTGCAGTAACCTTAACATTTCCGCCTTGTATCGCAATTAAGCTCCCATCAGACAAAATAGTTGCTATATTTTTAACATCTTCTGTATCATTTTTTGAAGCATTTGTAACAGAATATTTTATTGTAAGCTTATCATCTTCATTTAATTCATCTTTCACAACACCAGCAAAACTAAATTTATCTCCAAGAGAGAGTTCTTTATATAGTTGGCCCTCAATCTTCTTGTCTAATTTTCCAGCAAAATCAAATTCTTGAATTTCTGCCTTTTCAATCGTTATTTTTTGTGGTGAAAACTCGATAATCTTCGTTATATTATAATTATTTCCCCTTTTTACTCGAATACCTACAATATAGCTGCCTGCATCTTTAACTTTTGGAATCTCTCCTGACCATCCTTCTTCACTATTTATATCCTCCGCTCCATCTTCACTTAATTTATACTCAATAACGTCTCCATCTTTTGTTCCATCTATCTTTTCTACTGAAGGATGTTTGTCTCCATCATATACTCCAGAATAAAGTTCTGCCTTTAGACCTTCTATGTCAACAGGAGTAATGACTGCTTCATAAGTTTTTTCATAATCTTCATAATTATTTCTCTTAACTTTAACGGTTATCTCATACTTCCCTACCGCACCAATCTCAGGAGATGTTGAGTATTCTTGTCCATCCATCTGATAAGTAACACTATCACCTTCTCTTAGTCCGCTTACTTCAACCGCTTTACTTTTGACCATTTCACCGTTTTCTTCCTTATAACCTCTATTCAACGGTGTTACTTTTATATTCTCTTCTGATAATGTACCTTCTTTAATCTGTGCCGTAACTTCCTGCTCACAATCCAGATACCCATTTCTTTTAACCGTAACCTTTACCGGATAGCTCCCTGCATCACTGATAATCGGTACTTTCTCTCCACACTCTTCGTTATTTATACAATAGGTTACTGTATCGCCTTCTTGAGTTCCTGTTACCTGAACTGCCTCATACTCCACTGCATTACCAGATTCATCTTCTGAATAAACTGCATTTACAGGTGTTACAGTAATTCCCTCAATCATTTTGCTTTTTAAGGTAATGTCATAGTTTTCATCACTTGCGTTTATCGCATAATCTTTGATACTTTCATCTGTTTCATATCCATCTTTTGAGATACTTGCACAGATTGTTAAATCATTTTCCACATAATCGCCGGATGCCAATACAGCAGCTACTCCATTGTCATCTGTTAATACTGTGTTCTTTTGATATTCTTCTCCATTTATCACAGAATTAATTTTATAATCTACCGTTGCTCCAGACAAAGCTTGTCCGGCTTTATCTTTTACTGTGATAGTAACAGTTTCTGGATACTCTGGTGTTGCTGCCAAAACGTTCCATGTTGACATTGGCACTAAACTAAGTACCATCAAAATGGACAGAACTGCTGCCAGAACTCTGCTCCCTATCTTATGATTTTCCTTCCCTTTCATTTCTTTTTCTTCCTTTCGCATTTCATTTTTCTATAAATATTTCCATTAAACATACAATGTGTATGAATCGTAAAAACTAAAACAGCTAATCCGATATAAGGAAGCACTCCATTCGTTTTTTTCAAAAGATTGATAATCAGCAACACTGCCAAATCAACTAACAAAATAATGTCTATTATTCTTGCTTCTTTATTGGAACATACTGCAAGAAATTCAAAAGCATGTGTTTCTTCATGTTCTTTTAAAAACTTTTTAGAAACTGTTCTTTTGTAGCTTTTATAAGTTAATATTAAAAAATAATATCCACTTATAAGTGCTCCCCAGAATAGGAGTCCAATTAAAAATAAAATGATTCTTTGTACTTTTCCTTCTGTATAATTTGCAATCGGCATAAGTACAAAGGTAAATGATAAGATTCCTATAAGAATCATTGATAACCAGAAACAATCTTTTACTTCTGATAATTTCTGTTTCATCGAACCACCTCTTCTGAATCGGTAAGTATCACTTCTTCAAGAACCTGAATTGGTATTCCCCCACTTCTTGGTTCTTGATGGCTTTCGTAGTCATTAAGTGGAACTGTCTCATTTTCATCAAATCCTGATTCAAAAACATCCTCACCATTGAGAGCAGTTGTTTCATCATTTCTTATACTTTCTATTTTATTTTCATCTAATAATCCTGTTTCTGGTCTTTCTTCCTCTTCTTTTTTTGGTTTTTGAACCATCTTTGATGTCTCTCTTATCGAATCTGTCAGTTTTCCTCTTTTTTCATTTACTTTACTCGGTTTATAAGACTTATTTCCGGTCTTTTCATTATTCTGACGCATCTGCTCAATGGATTTTCTGGCTGTTTTTCCAGACAAATCTCCAATGATAGACGGTATTTTAAAGTAAATAAACAGTATGATTGTTGCTACCAGACAGATTCCTGCCAGGACAAACGCTATAATTGATATCATTGATAATGTCTCAGCCATTACTCTGTCTCCTCTTCTCCATTAGATTCTTGAAGTCCTTGTCTTTCTTCTGCATTTGCATAAGCACGCTCAATCGCTTCTTTATAATCTTTGTAATTATCTATAATTTCATTTTTAAGTTCTTGTGATTGCTCTTTCTGTACCGATAATTTTTCTGCTTTTTTATAAACGTTATCCAACAACTGAGTAATTAAATCCTTATCTACATTTACCTGAACCATACTGCTTCTCTGGTCATACAGGAACATAAATGTTCCATTGTATAAGGTTAACTGGTCATAAGCTCCTGCATTTTCTACTTCTGCTAATGCTTTTTCAATTGTTGACAATAATTCCTCATAATTGTCTTTTGATGCTTCTTCTACTGTTGCTGAACTTAATATGTATTTTTTATAGAAATAACAGATTCTGTAATAGCAGTCAGAAATATTTTTAGACTCAAATTCTTTTGATATCTCTTTGTTGTCATGATTTACAGCAAAAAATGAATATGCTTTCTGTACACGGTTTGAAAAACTATAGCTTCCATCATCGTTTGTATAATAATTGAAATACATCATTCCAATTTTATAGTTAAGATTTGCATACTCTACGCTTGTCTTATCAAAACCATCTTTGTGTGCATTATATAAAGCCAAAAATTCATCATTTTGTTCTTTTCCAAATTTTCCTTCATCTTCATAAGCCTGTAGCATACTTTCATAAGCTTCAAAACGATTTGGATAAATATTAATTGCCTGCTTATAACTGCTGATTTTCTTTTCTATAGATGTTGCTTCTGATGGTGACACTAAAACATCATAATTATTATTATTTACTTTAGCAGCTGCAACTCTACATCCAATCCCCGCTATTGCTAATGCAACCGTAAGAACTCCTGTTGCAATAAAAGCATTTAATTTTCTTTTTTGTCTTCTCTTATAATCTTTTGTAATTAATTCCGGATGACTCAAATCGTATAAAAGGTCTTCACAACTCTGGTAACGTTTCTCCGGTGCCGGCTGTACGCATTTATCAATAATAATTTCTATACCTTCTGATAATTCCGGATTCCACATTCTTACAGGTGCATAGGCATCTCCTGCACGAGGGTCAACCCCTGTAAGCAGATGATGCATCGTCATTCCCAAAGCAAAAATATCAGACCTTGCATCCGTCTGCCCGCTATACTGTTCTGGTGGCGCATACCCTTTTGTTCCAAGCACTGTTGTATCTGCAAGACTCTGTTCCTTGTATTCTCGCGCAATACCAAAATCAATAATCTTAATATTTCCTTCCGGCTTTAGCATAACATTCGCCGGTTTCATATCTCTGTAAATAATCGGAGGTTTTTGAGAGTGTAAATAAGTCAGGGCATCACATAATTGTTTCGCCCATCCTATTACCAAATCTTCTGGCTGCGCTCCGTACCGTTCCAAGACCTTATCAAGCGATTCACCCTCTATGTAGTCCATTACAACGTAAATTGTGATACCATTATCAATAATATCTACAATTCTTGGTAATGCAGGATGGTCTAACCTCTTCATCATATTTGCTTCTGCAAGCAGACTGTTTACTATGATTTCGTCGTTCTTTCCACTACCCTTTTTCTTAATCTCTTTTACTGCCCACTGCTTATTTAAATGGGTATCCATTGCAAGATATACAACTGACATTCCACCATGTCCGATTTCTGTCAGTATTTCATATTTTCCGTCAATTACTGAACCAATCTCTGCCATCCGCACTCACCACTCTCAGTTTACTTTCACTAATACTACTGAGATATTATCCTTTTCATTTCTCTTTTTTACTTGTTCAATTAAATATTTCACATTATTATGCATTGCTTCTTTATTTATCAAATTTACTGGATTAAGCGATTCATATATCTCTGATTCTGAAATCTCATGTCTAAATCCATCTGAACAAAGCATATATGCTCCCTGCTGCACTGTACCTGTTAAAATTTCAGGTTCAATTCTTTCTGATGCCCCCACACACTGTAATAGCATATTTCTACGCTTATCTTTTTTTGCCTGCTCTACAGTAAGATTTCCTCTTCTAATTTCCCTAGCTACAAATGTATGGTCTGTTGTCAATTGCTTTAATCCGGAATCCAGTTGATATAATCTTGTATCTCCAACATGTACAGCAAGATATTGGTCATCAATAAACAAAACCCCTGTAAAAGTTGTTCCAAGTCTTATTCCATCCTGCTGTCCATATTCCGCAATTTTCAGATTCAAATCTTTTAGTAGCAGACTCCATTTATCTGCGATAATATTCATATCCAGGTTTTTGAGTTCAAATGGTAATTCTAAATCAAACCACTCAGAAAACTTTCTTACTAATGTTGCACTTGCAACTTCACCTTTTTTCAGACCTCCCATTCCATCACAGATAACAGCAAGAAGAATTTCTCCTTTTTCACACTGTCCATGCTTTATCAATATACTGTCTTGATTGGTCTGCTTTTTAATACCAACATCTGTATCTGCTGTCGCTGTATAATGCATCTCTATCTCCCATCTAAAATTTTAATAATAAAAAATAAATTCCTCATTTGCCAGCTTTAAACAATCTCCGTTAGAAATCTCTATTTCCTGCTGAGCCGGTATCTGCTGATTATTGACATAAGTTTTATTTTTAGAATTTAAATCCATTACATAACATTTTTGTTTTCTTGTAATAATGTCCGCATGGCTCCGGCTTATCGCACTATTATTTGATACAAAATAGTCCACATAGTTGCGTTCCTTTCCAATCCTAAAAACGGGCTTATCAATATCTATATTTTCTTCCGTTAATACTCTGTACAATATTGGATAATGAATCTTCTGCTCTTCTAGTATTCCAGTACCTTCCCCTTCTTCCAATACTCCAGTATCCTCTTCTTCATCTCCCAACAATCCTGTTTCTTCATCTTCATCTAACAGTTCTGTTTTTCCATACTCATCTTCTTTATCGTAATGATTATAATAATCTCTTTGTTTGTCTGTCATAAAATCACTTTGTTTTCCTGTATATTCTTTTAGGGTATTAATTACACTTCTATCTTCCCTGTAAATAAAGTTCTCAATACGTTCTGTATCAAAACTATTCAAACTATTTATGAAATACACAAATCTGGAAATATAATCTGAGTTCTGTTCTGGCACAGGTTGTGCTGCATAAATTACCTGATTTAAAAATCCTAACAAATCAGCATCCTCTTTCACTACTTCTAGTGGCAGATAAATATGCTGTAATTCTCGAGTCGTCTCATTGATATAAACCTGATTGATATCCCATACTAATTTATTTAAAGACATTGAATTTGCCTGTATTTTCTGAACCATTAAAATCATCTGCTCTATGATAAATAAAAGATTGTATTTTGTGATTGGCTTTTTCAAATACTCCAACAAGCTAATTGCTGTCGGTCCTGTATATTGAATAGAGGTTCTCCCAAATCTTCTAACAAGTTTCGCCTTTAATAATCCCCTGATATGCTTTTGAGAAAAAAAATCTAATTCTCTTTCATTTACTTTTTCACCTGACGAAAGTTTAGCTTTCACGGTTAACTGGCTATTTTTTATCTTACTTTTATACTTCGCCATTCCAATGCTTCCTTCCAAAAGGCAATCATTTTTATTTTTTTCATTACATAAATATGACTGCATTAAATCTTTTTTATTATTTCTAATTTTACCTTTTTTTGATGGATTTCCACAATACGTGTCAGATTTTGTGGTCAGACTTTTTTTATTATTAGACGCAAATATTGAAATGTTTTATAGAATTTATACAATTTAAATGGGTTAATCTAAGATATTTTCTTTTGATTTGATTTAGAATTTATTTTTGATTAAAATTTTTTTTAACAAATAGATATATAATATAAAGACAATCATGTATCTGATTAAATAATTTCTTATAAATGACTCTAAAAATTGTGCTTTTTATAATACCAACTCTTAACTAGACTGTCAAGATTGGTATTATAAAAGCTTTATTAACTATTATTAAAAATTTCTACTACTCTATGTTCTATTCATTAATTACAGTTTTTCTAAAACCATGTTTGGTATTTCACTCCGTATTCCATTTTTTCTGCTTACTTTTGCTCGGCTTCTTCCTTCTCGAGTTCTTTCACAGCCTGCTCATATTCTGTTTCAGAATATTTTATCAAAATCATACTCTTTGAAATATTAAACTGAATCATATTTTTGATTGCTTTAATATTTGCTTTTTCTTCTGCTTTTTCTGCCGCAATCTCTTTATATCTTTCCATTACATCACACACTGCGTCCAGACCATCCTTTACTTTTTTTCCTGTTTCTCGAACTACACTGTCCACATGATATTTTGTATATCCTCCATGAAACACATCAAATTCAGAAATATAAACCACATATAAGTCTTCAAGTTCTCTGAATTTATCTCCTTTTTGGGAGTCTACAACAGCTATACTTGCCGCATTATATCTTACTCTCTTTAAGTGTTCATCATTATTTGAGCGCTGTACCTCGATATTACATTTTGTTCCATTTCCAAGTGTACATAATGCATCCAGTCTTACTGAATGTCCATACAGATTTCTTTTACTGTTCTGTACGACTACATCTTCTACAACTAATTTTTTATCGCTTAATATAACTCGTAGTATTTCTTGACAAAATGCTCTGTCATCTGCCAGTGTTTCAAAAAAAGCATCATCTATTGGACGAAAATCTCGAACTTTTTCTTCCTTTTCCTCCAATGTAAGCTCTTGCTTTTTTCCCATTTCTAACTTCTTTTGGTATAATGCTTATTCCTCTGGTTTACTTTTATTATATCATGACAGCACTTTATTACAAACCAATTTTTCTCTTCAAAATAACATAAATCTACTGTAAAATTTAGTTACCGCTTAACCGCCTTTTTATTTTCCAATTAATTTCTTACATTTTTCCCAAAAACTAATTTTCTTATCTTTTTGATTTTGCTCTTCCACCATTTCCATACCAAATTGTTTTGAAAATGCCTCTATATTTTTACAATATGGACCAGATGGTTTAATCGCAAATATGATTCTTCTAAAATATTTCTTATACCCCATTTCATAAATCACTTCATAAAATGCCTGTGCAACAACCTCTGGAGGATTTTTAAATGCTCCACACCCAAATGCCCCTAAAATAATTGTCTGCACTTGATTGATTATTGCTGCATCTAAAATATTTTTTATTCTTTTTATAAATACTTGTTTCAATTCATTTTCATTAATTGTAGTGCTTCCTCCAAGATATGGAGCAGCACAGGTAATTACATCTACTTGAAACCATTCATTTTTCGGCATCAAAACAGGAACCGGACTATCATCTTTAAAAACAGTAATTCCTGGACTGTAAATCATTCGGTCTGTAAACCAATTTCCACCTATTTTTGCATGATAAAAATAATAATCTTCAAACACTTTTTCATCTTTCAGGCATTGATACAGGTTACTGCTTCTGCACAAACACTCTTCCTGTGCCTTAGCACCATTTTGTACTCCACCGCCTGGATATTTCGGGTTTGCAAAATTCAAAACTGCTACTTTTCCATCTTTCAAATAATTCCTAGCCGAATGAAATGTCGTATCTATCTCAACCTTAACTTCTGCATCATTTAACGCTTTCATTGAATCTTTGTATGCAATCTTAATCTCCGAGGCTATATCTTCTTTGAATACTCTGGTATTTTGAATTGCCTCTCTTGTCACATCCCAAAGTTCATCCTCTGATATTTTTAATGTATCTTGAAAACAAGCTATTAGTTTGTTGTAATCCATGCTTTTTCCTTCCGTATACTAATCTTTCATATCCTAAAAAACCTGCAGAGATTTCTCTCCACAGGTTCTTAAGCTTATTCCTCTACTTGTTCTTCGGTTTTCTGGGTTTCTGCTGATTGGGCTTCGTCTGAAGATTGTTCATTTTCCACTGAATTTTCTTCATTCTGTTTCATATCTGATGTTACCTCTTGTTCATTTTCTTCCACGTTTTCAGGTTTTTCTACTGGATCTTCAACAATTGCTGTTTCCTGTTGGTTTTCATTTGGAATTGCTGTTTCAACTATAGGTTGATTTTCATTAATCTCTAAACTTTGTGGGCCCTCCGGCATAATATCTCCATTTGAATCATAATAATGTCTGGCAAATATAATATGACTATATTTACCTGTAGTTATTCTTATTTCCATATCACCTTTTGTGTAAGTATATTCATTTTGTACTTGAGATTTTTCAGACTTCCAACCTCTTTTTGTCAGAACATTCCTAGATTCAGCTGCACTTTGTCCCATATAAACACCACAAATACTATACTTAGAAGATGACATTAACAAATAATCAACTACTGAACTATTATAGTATTTACCACATTCTATCTCGCTTCCAAGTGCATATTTTTCATAATCTCCGGTTTGCCTCTGAAGTTCTCCATTAATTGCTGAAACCATTTTATTAAAATTATTCAAATACGATTCCAGTTCTACTTTTTGATTTCTCGTCTTAGTCCATCGTCCATTTGCATCTACATAATAGTTTCCAATCCAGGTATTTGTCTTGAGTGAACCATCATTTGCGCCACCAAAATAATACCAATATCCACCAATCTGTTGCCATCCGGTTTTCATTGCTCCATCATCTGCTCCGCCCAGATAGTATTTCTTCTTATAGATGGTCTGCCATCCACTCTTCATATCTCCGTTATTTCCGAGCCAGTAATACTTTCCATTTAATCTTACCCATCCAGTTTTCATTGCTCCATCATTCGAACCGCCAAGCCAGTAATATTTTCCATATACTTGTTGCCAGCCTGTTCTCATCACACCATTACTTCCAAGCCAATAGTATTTTCCGTACACTTTCTGCCAATAAGTTTTCTTTGCTCCGTCGTTTCTTGCCCCCAGATAATACCATCTGCCATCTACTTTTGTCCAGCCGGTATCCATATATCCGCCGGAATTAAAGTGATACTGTTTTCCATAAATAGTTTTCCACTGATTTTTAGGATAGCTGTAGTCATTTTCCTGCCACCAGTAGCCATTTTTGTTCTGCTTCCAACCTGACGCCTGAACCGTTGCAGGTACCATAGAAAATGCAAGTGTCCCGGCAAGAATGGCTGTCGCCAATTTTCTAATTATTTTTTTCATAAATGCCTTTTCTCCTTCTAATTTTTCTTTTTCTATCTCATTGTTATAATTTTACACTTTTTTGTTTTGCGTTTACAATATGTGTCAGAGGTTGTAGTCAGTTTATTTTATATAAAAAAACCTGCAGAATCATCTGATATGCACCTTATCTCAAAGGAAATCATATCAACTTTCTCTGCAGGCTCTTTTCCTGTTTTTCTATCTTCTTACTCTGCTCTTTTTCCACACACGGTACAAAAGACAGAGTCATCATCCAATTTAGCTCCACACCCAATACAAAATCTTGGTCTTTTTGGTGTCTGCACTTCGTCTGGTCTTTTGAATGTAATAGGATTCACTCTCATAGTTGCTTCTTCCGCATTTTCATCTGCTTTTCTTACTTCTTCTCCACAGTTAATACAGAATCTGACATTATCAGCAAGAGTTGTTCCACAATTCGGGCAGACATTTTTAGCTGGATTTTCCCATTGTTTTTCAAGTTCTTCCTGCTGTGTCTGCGCTGTATGTTCTGAATGAACGGATACCGTTTTCTCTAACGACACCTTTTGTGAAGTTTTTTCTTCAGTCTGTTCGACCGGATTTACATTTTCAAACATCACATTCTCTTTGGCTGGCTCTTCTTTTTTTACAGGCATACCACATTGAATACAAAATGCCACACCATCCTGTAATTCAGCTCCACAATTTGTGCAAACTTTTTTGGTCACATTCACCTGTGGCTGCTCTTTTACAACTGGATTTGGATTTATCGGTGGTTGATGTGTCACTTCTGGAACTGGATTCACTGGCGGTTGTGACGTTCCAAATGGCACTGTATTCTGGTTTACCTGTGGCTGTCGTGTCTCTGGCACAGGCTGATTCATCTGTGGCTGTGGAGTTGGATTTACTGGTGTTTCTTCTACATAAGGTGTTCCACAGCTTGTGCAAAAACGAGCATTTGGTGCTACAGTTGCTCCACATTTCTTGCATCTTCTTCCAGAATTAACTGCTGGCTTTGGCTGAATTTTTGGTATCTGAGCTCCACAAGTCATGCAAAATGAAGCTCCATTCTGTACTTCTGCTCCACATCTCTCGCACTTCTGAACACCCTTAATATCCATAATTTCCTGTTTGTATTTTTCAATCTTTAACTGAGAAGCTTTTAAAGCATTTAACAAACCTGAAAATCCAGGGTCATTGTCTTGCCCATGTAATTTCACATAAGTCTGACCGATTTTAAAATAAATATCTTTAATCCGATTTTCTTCTTCTGTAACCATAGAATTTAATCTTGTGATGTCAGAAACTCCTTTTACTTTCGACATCACATTTGCGGTTGCATCCGTTGCTTTTTTTTCAAAATTATCCCAAAACGCCATTTTTATCACTCCCATTCTTTTTTCTTATATTCTAAACCAAATCTTTTTTTCTGTATATTCTTTTTCTGAATTTTTGCTCTTTTATTCTCAAAAAAGACACAGGGAAAGTATTTCCATATGCCTTTTTTGCTCTTCTTTTATTCTATTCAGATTTCATCCTCTTTTTCGCTGAGTTCAGCATCACTAAAATAGAGGATACACTAATCGTAATTGCCGAAACAATCAAGTATGCACTTGCCGTATACAATACATAATCCTTTGTTCCATATTCTAATCTCGAATAGCTGTACATTCCTGTTCCGAAAATAGCCAGCGATAAAATAATGCTTAAAATAGCATTCATCGCTGTACTCTTATTTTTTACCAATTCACATAAACTACTACCTGCAAGAAGAAAGATTGCAATCGGTGGAAGTACATAATATACGATTCCAATCTTTGAAGATTCCATAAGCATGATTGCAAAACTCTTATAATGAATTCCCGAAAAAATCCATCCCCCTGCAAGTAACACATATAAAAATCCAATTAATACACTCATCGCTTTCTCTGATTTCGTCATACCATTTATCCTCCTTTGTCTTTCTGTCTCTATTAAACCATACTGATGTAGTTTCAACATTATAGGCTTAATGATAGGTTGAAATCATCTTTTGAAAATGTGAAAGTTTTCAGAGGAAAAACTTGTTTTTTTACTCAACTTTTTTATTCCTCTATGTTGCTTATAATATCTCTTTCGGTGTTTTCCTGTGCTTTATCTTCAACTAAATTTTCCGAATTTTGTTCTTCTTGCGAAAACTTTTCATTCTCTTCTTCTGATTCAAAACTTTCACTCTTTTCTTCACTTGAAGTAATTATCGGATTTTCATTTTGCTCTATTGAAAGCCGATCATCACCTTGTGGCCAATTATTTAAGTACCATCCACTTACTCGTCCAGAATCATTAATGTAAATTTCCACTATATGCAAATTTCCATTTATATTTTTTGTGTACCTATTTTCTCCATCCCATTCAAATTTATTTTCCCAACCTGCATTTTTCATTGCTGCATCAGCAAAACTTTCATTATCTCCTATACTAATTCCATTTAATTTTACATAAGCAGAACTTTCATTTTTCATACTAAACATTTCAAATGAAGAGCTTTTATACCATTCTAAATAAAATCCATCCTTTACATAAGAATCAGAACCATTAAATTGCCATGAATTCGTAGGTTTCATTTCTAATTGATTTACTAAATTTTTATAGTTAGTCAAATAATTTTTTATGTCCACTATACTTTTTGATTTATCCCATCTCCCATACTCATCCACATAATAATTTCCAACCCACGTACTAGTTCTTAACACACCCTCATTTGATTCTCCAGTTCTTCCAAAGTAATAATCATATCCCCCTATTTTCTGCCAACCTGTTTTCATCGCTCCATCATTCGCACCGCCAAGGTAATATTTCTTTTTATAGATAGTCTGCCATCCACTCTTCATATCACCGTCATTTCCAAGCCAGTACCACTTTCCAGATATCTTCTGCCAACCGGCTTTCATCGCTCCGTCATTGGTTCCGCCTAAATAATAATACTTCTTATTATAGACTCTCTGCCAGCCGGTTCTCATCGCCCCATCTCTTCCAAGCCAATAATATTTTCCGTAAACTTTTTGCCAGTAGGTTTTCTTTGCTCCATCATTTTTACTGCCAAGATAGTACCATTTTCCGTCAATCTTTTTCCAACCGGTATCCATGTATCCACTGGAATTAAAATGATACTGCTTTCCGTAAATCGTCTTCCACTGATTCTTTGGATAACTGTAATCATTTTCCTGCCACCAGTATCCATTCTTGTTCTGCTTCCAGCCTGCTGCCTGAACTGTCGCTGGCACAACTGTAAATGCAAGTACGCCGATTAAAAATGCAAATGCCATTTTTTTGGTAAACTTCTTCATACACTTTCTTCTCCTTTTTTGTTTTATTTTTCAATTTTATTGTCTTAATTGTACCTTTTTTTGGTATATTCTTACAATACGTGTCAAACTTTATCGTCAGACTTTATTTCTATTAAGACGCAAACACACAAAAAAGACATGCAGAGTTTTGATTCTCCACATGCCTTTCTTCTATTTCTTTTTATACTTATTTATTTCCCGACTGCTCCTCACCAAGTTCTTTCACAGCCTGCTCGTATTCTTCTTTCGTATAGATTTGTAAAATCTGCTCTTCTGTTGCTCCAAATAATTTTATCATATTTTTCACTGCATTAATATTCGCCTTTCTTGATGCTTCTTTCGTGGCTTTTTCTGCTGCTTCTTTTGCTGCCTTTTTTGCTGCAATCTCTTCATATCTTTCCATCACTTCACACACTGCGTCCAAACCTCCTTTTTCATGTTTCAAAAACTTCATTCGTTTGGAAAACTCCGGGAACTTCGGATTATCTACTTCTTTTTCCAGAAAACACGACATCAGTTCAGATAGCTCTGTTCCATCTCCAAGCATACAAAATGCATCCAGTCTTACAGAACGTCCATACAGATTTCTTTTACTATTCTGTACAATTACATCTTCTACAATTAACTTTTTATCATTTAAAATCACTCTCAATATCTCCTGACAAAATGCGATATCATCTGCCAGTGTTTCAAAAAAAGCATCATCTATCGGACGAAAATCCCGGACTTTTTCTTCTTTTTCCTCTAAGGTAAGTTCCTGCTTTTCCTCCATTTTGAACTCCTCTGTTTAAGCTGTTTTTTCTCTTGTTTTCATTTTTATTATATCACGCTACGATAATTGCATAAACCTAAAATTTCATTTACAGAAACGGTACTTTAACCATTTTGTTCTCTGACAAGCAAAAAGACATGCAGAGTTTTGATTCTCCACATGTCTTCTTTTATACTGCTTCCTACAGCAATCCTGAAAGTTCTTCTATATTGATATACCATTTACGACCTACTTTTATTACCTGAATCGTCGTTGTTTCTGAATCCGTTCCCGATTCCATTTTTGCTGTAGCTTTTACATCAACATCTTTTGCTGCTGATACTTTTACTCCACTTTCTTTACAGTCGTCTTTAATGTCCTGTAAATCTTCTCCTACAATATCTTCTGCATCGATAATTTTATAGCTGATATCCACATCCTCGCCAAACAAAGAATACACATCCCCTGCTTCGTCAAGTGATTCCTGAATTTTACTAATTAACTCTTTCTTACTCATTCCTGAGTTTTTTATGTACGCTTGTGGGATTGCACTTACAAGCTTTTTCGCATTTTTATCCAGTGCTCCCTGGATAAAATTGTCTACCGGTTTTTCATATCCACCACTTCCGCCAAGCAGACTAAAAAGTAAGAATACAACAGCTACTACTGCTACAACCGGTATTAAAATCTTAAGTTTTCCAATATTCTTTTTAGGCGTTACAACTGGTGCTGAACTTTCACTCTGATAGCTATAACTATCCGGCTGCACTGGTTGTTGCTGCCACTGCTGATTTTGTTGATACTGTTGATTCTGGTTTTGCCCTCCAGCGTCTAATCTCGCCCCACAGTTTTGGCAGAAAACTGCATGGTCATCATTTTGTGTTCCACAATTTCCACAGAACATATACTTTCCCTCCTCTTTTATGTAATGCACTTTCTACTTTGATTAAATCATATCTCGTCAGTTTCAACTCTTCTTATTTGTTTCATTTTTGAAACTCGTTTTTTTTGTATTTAAAATCTTTAGTCAACAGAAGTCTCCTCTTCTACTGTTTCAGATTCATCAGTCTCATTCTGTATCTCTTCTTTCTGCTCATTCTCTGATTCTGTTTCATAATCTTCTAAATCTTCCTCTGTCTCACTCTTATCTTCTTGCTCTGAAAAATTCTGCGCAGATTCTTCTATTTGTTCTTCTGAAGTTTGATTTTCTTCTCCAGATGGTATTTCTCCTACTATTTCTCCAGATTCGAACGGACTTGCTGATTGAACAATTGGCGGATTCTGTTCTGCCTGACTATAAGATGCAACTCCACTTGTTATTTTTCCATTAAGTTTCTTATATTCCTCATTTATTAAATCCTTACCTTTTATTGCATTCTTGCTCGTATGGCTTTCTATCCAAGAATAACCTTGTCCATCATTCTGTCTCACCTGAATTTTCATTCCCACTTTCGTAGGAGTAAACTTAAGCGTAAACATCTCTCCGGAACGGCCTCCTCTTACAGAATATTCATATTTTCCCTCTTTCCACCGAAATATAAAATCCTCACATGAAGCACTTTCTCCATAACTATGCCAAAATCCTAAATACGAATATTCTCCTTTATTATGCGATATACCAAATTCTGACACACACTCTCCTTTAGAATATTTATAACTTTCTTTCCCTGTCCATTTTCCTGATTCATCTACATAATACCCATTCACCCAAGTGCTTGTTTTTAACGCTCCATCATTTACTCCACCAAAGTAATAATCATATCCCCCTATTTTCTGCCATCCTGTCTTCATTGAGCCATCGTTTACTCCGCCAAGATAATATTTCTTACCATATACAGTCTGCCAACCGCTCTTCATATCCCCATTACTACCTAACAGATAATATTTCCCCCCTACTTTCTGCCAGCCTGTCTTCATTGCTCCGTCATTTGAACCGCCTAACCAATAATATTTTCCATACACTTGCTGCCAGCCTGTTCTCATCACACCATTGCTTCCAAGCCAGTAATATTTTCCTCTTACCTGCTGCCAGTAAGTTTTCTTAATGCCATCATTCTTCCCGCCAAAGTAATACCATTTTCCATCTACTTTTGTCCAGTCGGTATCCATATAGCCCTTTGAATTAAAATGATACTGTTTTCCATAAATGGTTTTCCACTGATTCTTTGGATAACTATAATCATTCTCCTGCCACCAATATCCATTCTTGTTTTGCTTCCAGCCTGCTGCCTGAACCGTCGCAGGTGCAACTGCAAAGATAAGCATTGCAGCAAAAAGTGCAAATACCATTTTTTTCATAAATTTTCCCATGCTTTTTTCTCCTTCTTAAGCTTTCAGATGTAAACGATTCAAAAGAGACACCACGCCGGTGCCCCTTTCTACGCTCATTCTTTTTATTTACTGTATTTTTTTCTAATTATCATAAGTAAGACAATTATTGCACCTATTAAACCCAGTGCCATTCCCGGGAAAAAATATCCAGCAAGTATCTTAGATATTACTTTACCTTTATCAAGACCACCAATGACGTTTCCATTGATAATAACAAAGAGAGCTTCTGCCCATGGCAAAACCACAATGGCAAGTGGATTGAGCAGACTTCTTTTTTCTTTCTTCAGACCATAGAAGCCGAGTCCGATAACTGCCAGCATTATTAATAACGGAATAAAATAGATAATTATCTGTACTCCTGCCGGTCTAAGTTCTGGTTTCATTCTGCAAAATATATAAATGCTTCCAATTACCCAGACAGCCGCTGCTATGATGTAAAGCCCCTTAAGAACCATATCTAATCCTGTGCTTAATTTTGTATTTTCCTCGATGCTTTTATTTTTATAAGCTGTCAAAACAATCAAAATTGAAGCTAAAAATGTAACTAATGCCGGAACAAACATTAAAGATGCTATCTCTTTATTTGCACCTTCAAGACCATATATCAAATATACCAGTGACACTCCTGCAAGAATCATTGCATCTATAAGTTTATATGCCTTTTTTGATAAACGAAGCACTCCGCTCACAAGAATAGCCATTATTAAAACTACTGCGAATGTTCCAACTGTGCTCTTATATCCTGCCACAACACAAAGTAGCTCCCAGCAGCCCCATATAATTGCTAAAACAATGTAAATTATCTTCATAATAAGATTAAACGCTTTTCCTGTTTTTTCCATACCACTTCACTCCTCTTCTTTTTTATTTGTTAAAAGCATTTTCAGACTTATCAAAGTCATCACAGGAAAGAGCAATCTTATTTAATTTTAAATTTCTTTTTTATTTGCCCCCCCAAAGCATTTTTGGTTACAAATCTTTTGTTTTTTCATGTCGTTCTCCTTTGCACATTTTTTATATTAAACTAGTATAATTTTAACTTTTTTGGTGTTTTTTCACAATATGTGTCAGTTTTTGTGTCAGTTTTTATTTATTTCGACACATTCATTCTTTCTAAATAATTGATTTGCTCTTTCTTGTCTGTATCTTCATTAAACTATTTCTCTTTTGTTTCATCTTCCTCACATTTTTTTAATTTTGAAACTCTTTTCTGAAACTGCAATAAAAAAGACATGCAAAGTTTTGATTCTCCACATGCCTTTCTTCTGTCTCTTTTCACACTTATTTACCTTCCAACTGCTCCTCAGCAAGTTCTTTCACAGCCTGCTCGTATTCTTCTTCCGGATATTTGGTCAAAATCATATCTTTTGAAATGTTAAATTGTATCATATTTTTCACTGCATTAATATTCGCCTTTCTTGATGCTTCTTTCGTGGCTTTTTCTGCTGCTTTTTTCGCTGCAATCTCTTCATATCTTTCCATTACTTCACACACTGCATCCAAACCTCCTTTTTCATGTTTCAAAAACTTCATTCGTTTGGAAAACTCCGGGA
>ERZ1673737.894-NODE-894-length-33025-cov-4.037125_pt1 | contig 33025 bp, 19 predicted proteins | sample MGYA00580211_ERZ1673737 | MGnify/ENA primary metagenome ERZ1673737 (study PRJEB41218, sample SAMN15661789) | gut metagenome | host: Homo sapiens | place: Canada: London | collected 2015-08-20/2019-03-30 | study: EMG produced TPA metagenomics assembly of... | reverse complement strand
CGATGTTGACAAGCTTGAAAAAGCTGAAAGGCGCTAGATTCTGACTGCTACCATCCAAGGATCTGGTGGATACGAAGGCGATGGGTCATAGGGTAATGGGGCTGACCAGGAGCTTGTAATTGTCGAGCATGTGACGGCCACAGAAAGGGTCGAGGGATGGAGACGTGGGCCGCGGAGGAAGCATTAGCAGGGGCTTATGCATGGGCATAGTTGTCTCCGGTACCGTAGCCCCAGTCTGGGTTGGGGGTCCGCGTGTAATAGAAGGCACTGGTATCTGTATCGAACGGTGGACGCGAGGCTTAGGGTGGCGGATTGGTCGAGCCACTGCACCCTCGATTTCTTGCGCTCATCAGCCATGGTAACCTAAGAATTCAGTCTGAAGTTCCCAATAGTCGAAATAAACCTTGTATCTATAAGAGCTTTTATTCAATCACGACGATTGACTAGTTCTCAATAACAGCGGCCGATTCTTAGATTCCGACCGAAGAAATCGGCACTTCTGCAGGAGTTGGTCCGCTCTTAGTGTACTTCATATAATCCCGCCGTGTATTAATCCGTCCGCGGCAAACCATGGTAGCAACATTTTACCCTGACCAGTAGTGGGGATTTGTTAAAACAATGTACTCCGTACGCAGTACGGAGTAACTTAATGAGGTAAGATAATTCTCATTCTGAGATAGATGATCTTTCACTGTACTGTTCTAAACTTGATATTTCACGTTTTCCTGATATGCTTGGCCCTGGGGCTAGGATTGCCTCATTTGCATCACGAGCTAATCGCTGAATAATACTCTGTAAATTGCGCCAAATTGCCAATAGTCCGCTGACACAGACAAGGGATCCTGTCGGAGCTTAACAGCGCCGGCGGGTCCGAGACTTCCGCTTAGGTAAGTCAACCTTAATTTCCTGGGTTCTGATTGGGACACCACGTGTTTTACTAATTAACTACCTCCACCTGGGCAGGACTTTTAGTTAACTACTAACTGATGATTAATTACCTAAATTTGATTCCAAAGCATACAGGTTGGAGGGTGTCTCCCAGTAACGGACCTTTGATATTCATATAAACATTCGTATATTCGCACATGCCTACTCCACCAATTTCATTCCTAAATTAACAATGACACCGCAACACAATATGAATATTCCCCGCATGATCCAAAATATATTCCAGGGAGTGGACGTAATGGAAGGAGACGGAGCGACGGTCCGTCGATCCATTGGAAGCCCCAAACTACGCAATTTCACCCCATTCTTACTATTCGACCATGCCACGGTGGGTTCCGAAGCAGGATTCCCAGAACACCCCCACCGCGGTCAGGAGACGATCACCTACTGTCTCAGTGGAAGCTCCGATCATGAAGATTTTACAGGACATCGAGGCACCCTAACTGCCGGTGACTTACAATTTATGACCGCTGGTCGGGGAATCATGCATGCGGAGATGCCCCGGGAGAGTCCGGACGGCAGCCCTGGAATGGGAATACAGGTCTGGATCGACCTACCGAAAGCCCTGAAATACGTTGAGCCGCGATACCGATACGTGAATGTGTCTCAAGTTCCCAAAGTGGAAGTCGATCAGGGCCGGGTGACAGTCTCCGTGATTTTAGGGCAGTCGCATGGAGAAGAGTCTAAACAGGACCTGACCTACACGCCCATTTGGTATCTGGATATCACCATTCGACCGGGAGGCCGAGTCAAGCAAATTGTGCCCATTTGTTGGAACACTTTTGCCTATGTCCTGGAAGGTATATCGCCGTTTTGGCCTGTTATGTACATACCTATTGTTTCCGCACTCTGTACATCTCTTTCAATTCAATCACGTTCACACATGGCGTCCACGTTCAACCCCATTCTCATAAACTTCAGCTCATTCCATTTAATTTATCATGTTATTCTAGAGCATCAATCATGACCATTCGCTTCCCAACTGTCACTTAGCCGTAACTTACGCGGACGATACAATTGATACTGTAACAGAGATTATTAATCCTGAGTAATGCTGAATTTTGAGGAACTTTTCACTAAATTCAAGGCCCACAAAAGTTTATTCCTCTCTGAAACTTAATTAACCAGACTCGACAGTATCTGTCAGCTTATTCGATAAGCATCGTGACTACTTGGTGGCTAGTTGACAAAGCTTAAGAAAAATTGTTTAGGTAAACCTGACAAATCTATATTTCTCCCGAAAAGGAGAAATTCCATCTTTAACATGATGTATGAAATATGTTATAAATATTGACGACGCCTCATATCTCCCAAAATATGTCCATAGTTTGACTCAATTGTTATTCATCCTTATTCCTCAGTTTCGAATAATCCGCATTCATCCTACACTCCATTTTACCCTAAGACGACTATCTTTAATTCTATTTTCTCTTCTGATATTTCCTTCCCTTCTTCCTTCTTTCTACTATAATGTCCGAAGTTGTCATCATTGGCGCCTCTTTCGCTGGCATTCCAATTGCCCATTCCCTTCTCAAAGACATTCCCTCCATCAAAATCACCCTCATCAATCCGTCTCCAACTTTCTACTTCACCATCGCTGCCCCCCGAATTCTCGCCAAACGAGACGCCTTCAAATCGGAACAATACCTCCTCCCCATTGAAAAGGAATTCAGTCGCTATCCCAAAAAATCCTTCAAATTCATCCAAGGCCGCGCGTCTGCCATTGATGTGTCCGCCAAGACCGTCTCCATTGACAACAATACCCGTACCATTCCTTTTGATTACCTGGTCATCGCATCTGGCAGTACCACTGCTTCTACCATCGAGAAGAATGCCACCCCGATTCCCTTCAAGCAATCCGGCTCCAACAACATGAAGACCTTGATTCATAATGCCCAAGACCGCATTAATACCGCCCAGAATATTGTCATCGGCGGTGCAGGACCTATTGGTGTCGAACTTGCTGGTGAAATCGCCGAGGCTGCTCGGCTGGCTGGACGGAAAGTCAACATCACGCTGGTGTCGGCCTCATATCGTATCCTGCCCATGTTGAAGCCAGGTGGCTCTATGGCAGCGGAGAAGCTTCTCCTTGCTCAAGGAGTGAATGTCTTGACGAGTCGAAAGGTTACTGGTGCAATGCAGAACCCGGATTCCGGCAAATGGACAGTCACACTGGATATGGACGGGAACAAGTTGGATGCGGACTTGTATATCCCTACCACTGGTGTTTTGCCGAACAATGACTTCATTCCCGTGGAGTTTCTGGATGAAAACGGATGGGTTGTCGTCGATAAAGAGCTCCGGGTCAAGGGACGGAGTAGATCAAAGTCGGCGTCATTGCCGATCTTTGCGGCGGGGGATATCACCAATAACTCGATGAGATTGTCCTTCAAAGCACAGGAGCAGGCGGCTGTTCTGGCAAGTAACCTGAAGGCGGATATTCAGGGTCGCGGAGGGAAACGCAAGGCCTACGATCAGGGAGACAAGATTATGATGGTGGTGCCGGTGGGCTCGACCGGGGGTACAGGGTTGATATTTGGTTGGACTCCATGGAGTGCAATGGTGAAGATGGTTAAGGGCAAGGACTTTTTGATTTCAAAGGCTCAAGAGGCTGTTGCAGCCAAGTGAAGATGAACGCTGTGTTGACGAATCAGCCTTGTCAGACATGCCCAGGTGCGTTTTAATATTACGCAGGAAGACAAGTTCCGCACTGTTTTATATAAAGTTCTCTTCCCTGCAGCAATTATACTTCATATCTCTACACAATCCACTCTTCCACCCGCTTCCTCCAAATGCCCCGGCGAGCACACTTTCTCCCGTTGCTGCTCTTAGACAGATGCCTCAGGACGTAAGGTGAAAGGATGATCCAGGACCTCACCGCCCACGAATGGGCCAGTCTGTATATAAGCAATTCACGCTGGTCCCAGGAAGGACCAACGTTCACTCTCTTCATACAATCCACCTTATTGTATTACACGCATAACTGGGCCATCTACCTCGCTTACCTACCTAAACCTGGAGACTGCGTGGTCTCACAGAGAACCCAGAAGTTCTCCAAGAACCAGTCTCTGTATTCCCCATACCATTTGTTCCTTAGGCATCTTCGTCTTACCTAGTTAACAGGCACTATCCTGCAAACACTAGAACCGTTCTTACTTCACAGGTATTTAGGGGTAGGACGTCGGCGTGATGCTTCCAGGATCTTTCAGCTTCCGAATAGCTTCAAGAATAATAGCAAATATAGTCCTAGTAGGCGCGAACCGGGCTCATAACTGTCACCACTATTTCCTGTATCCGGCCAATTGAAGATATCGATGACTTCTCTGACATCACCTGGAGTTAACAGCACCGCCTTTTCGCGTGTATTGAGAGAGGAAAAGGCCTCCCAGACACTATATTTCACGCACTAAATATCAAGTCTTCTTTCCGTCGGAACAAACGTGTAGTCTTAATTCGATCTCGTTACTAGGTTTATAAAAGTATATCCTAGCCTTCACATATTAGAATAATTCGTTGGATCCTTAAAGAAACCAGCCCTTCGTCTCTTTTCGTGGTAAATCGCCTACACTGTAAAGGTCACTACGCAGAAAGGGGGTAATATAGGGTAGTAAATGGTCAAGACCGCTGGCCTTGGGCGTTACGGGTGAGAATGTTGCCTTCAAAGGCCTTGAAGCGATTATTTTCGTTGTCAATTTCACAGGTCGTCATATCCTACATATAAAAAGCTCGATCAGCCAATAATATTCAATAATCCCCTGCATCAAATTCCATGGAATAGACAGTGAATTGGAATACAGATCACCTTAATAAATGCAGTCCTTGCTACCGTAATCACGTACTTCCAAAACGTGCCTCTCCTTATTTGCTGCCTTGGATAATCTTTGCCGGCAGATCTCCTAGCAGCTTCCTTGCCCCGTTTCGCTTAATGAAAACAAATACTATACAGTAGCGACTTGTTGGGCAAAGTAAATCCATGTACAACGTTACAACCTCGCATCCATAACCCGAAGATCAACACAAAAACCGACCCAAAAGCCGGTAGAATCTCAAATACTTTGACCATGCGCAAACCCACTCTACATGATCTTCACGGGTCGGCCCTTGGGAACCCGCCCAGCCTCGAGTTGCCCAACCCTCAAAACTATCCCCAAAACTAAACTCCAATTCCAATAGGACGCATATCCAAAACTTTGTATCACATAGTCCTGCAAGAAAAAAAAAAAAACAAGATGTTCGCCAACTAGTTACTGCACGGTTATTGGAATTATCCCAGGGACCTGCATTTAGTTCATGCAGCCTAACCGGTTCGCCATTCGTGCCCATGGTCACAAGATAAGGCGTTTATCGGAGGAGTTGCGGGGGGTCGCCGATAGCGTGGTTATTCGTGATCACTACTGGTCGGTGTTTACAGTACACATGTTGAGGTGATCGACGGGCTGGGGGCCAATGCGAGTCATGGGAACTGGATTGGGGGATTTGCGCCTAATGCATCCTTTGTGTGACTCTGAGATGTTAGTACGTAGTCTGCCCCCCTTTAACCCCCCTGAGCTACAGGTGTGGCACTGCAACCGTAGTATTGGGACTATCCACGAGGCATTTGGGGTCGGGAAAAGCAATTAAGTTATTGTTGCGTCATTGCCCTGCCTTGGTTTATTTGCGACTAGCCCGATTAGGTAGGACCCCGGCGATTGGTTTCTGGCTAAGGAGGGAATGCACATGTGTACTGTATGGCGACCCAGCTAGATGGTAGCCAACTTGTCGATTGAGTCATATCTCCCTGCTAGAGAATACACCACTACTACCAGATTCAGGTAGGGTTTGACATGGGTAGTTTTAACGCATAATGAAGTGAAGCGGTAGTTTTGTTGGTAAATGTGGACTCTGTATTAATCCTCCATGTATGCTTCCATGCTTCCGTATGTAACAGGCAGTCTTCCTTCATATACATCAGATCCAACCAGTGAATATTTGCAAAATGCCAATGCCATGTTCAAAATCAAAGCCCAATCCGGGCGTGTTGCTCCCAAAACACCTCGCTGATAGCTCGCTTCCCAGTAAAACAAAATAAAGATGCGCTTGTAAAGTCAAAGTCAAAGTCAAAGTCAAAGATTGACAAAAGAAAAGAAGCAAGATCAGGAACCCGAATAATAGGACCTGAATGGCGAAGATTGAAAGGTTCGAAAAGAGCGGTCTCAGATAAGAGGGCAAGAGGTGAAAGAGAAGGATAAGTTGCAGTCGAGTGTGTGGTGTCGAAAGGAATATCCAAAACAGAAAGAGATGCAGTTTATGCAGTGGCCCGCGATCCCCGCCTGGACTTTAAATCGTCCCGGCTAAGAAGACGGCGAAGTTTAGAGACAAATCGACATTGAAGGCCATCTAGAGTAATGTTAGAATCTGATGCGACCGAAGTATAATGAACCAAATAGATGCTTACCACTGCCGCGACGCGAGGGCATGAAAGGATCCTCGAGAGGCTGTGTCGTATAGGCTGCAGCCCAATATCCCGTGTGGTGATAACCGGTGAAGGTGCAGTTGCTGGGGTCGTATTTGGGCTGCAGGGCTGCGACATGTGGGTAAAGCGTTGCCAACGGTGAGAGAAGCTCATCGGGCGGTGGTGACCGTCTGCTATCGATGCTCCCTCGAGACTGAAAAGTATAACATTAGAAAAATATTTTGTGGAATTATATAGAAAGTTACTCACGTAGAGCTCATAGTTGGTCTTGTAACTCATGGTGAGGAAAAAGTGGTGAGTTGGAATTAGGGCTGTGTATTCCTGAACTTGAGTTGCGACCGTGTGAATGCAAGATGACGGGGCAAGAAACTTTGCAGAGTGTTGAAGTGTTGAAGTGTTGAGATGCAGGTCTCAAGAGGCGAGGCTGCACTTAAATGACTTGGAACATGATTTGGAAACCCTCAGCCGCAGGTTAATTTGGAAGCGGGGGAGTCCGAACGTCAGACTGATGTACATCTAGTGGTCGTCTAGTGTGTCCCATCCTGGTAGATAGGATTTTGTCGCATCCAGGAAGTCGGGACTCCAGGGCCCCCATGAACAGCAACAAGGGACGATCATTGGCGTGAAGTCTGTTGTCTGAGCGTCAGGGCCGATTCACCGATCTGTCGGAGTGCCCGATGAGGATAGTGTCATAATACGAGAATTAAATTATTGGGCTGGGATGATCCCTGCAAATGCCACGAATTGCTTCTCGTTTTAGTTTTCCCTTGCATCATGCTTCCCACGTTGTTTGTATTTTTGTTTCCTTGCAACACATTACCACACGAGTATGCAATGTAAAAGCCTGTTCCCTGGAGACTCGCTGCGGATCCCCATGATGTGATTTCAGGTCCACCGAACATATCCGGGCTTTGAACACTAATCGGTAAAAACCGAATAACATCCTATGTTAGGCGGGAGAAGTGGGCCTTGAAAGTGTCAGGCGCATCGCACAGGGCAAGACAGGCGAGTAATTCGCAAGCCTTAAGCGAAGTCCCCAAAGTTTATCAAGCGAACAAAGATCAGATCTCAAATCCTCCCTTAATCTAGGACGAGATTGACCGAGACTAGCGGGGGGAACTATTGGAAGACTAAACGAATGAGATTGACGGTGGGGGTTACCAAGTTAGGGCTAGTTGACAATCACATTGTCGTCACAGCCACACATCCCTTGCTAAAAGGGGATAGGCGCACGAGCCACATCTTCGGGCTGGCCGTGGCTAGTGATCTGTGGCTCAAGCTTCCCTGTGGCTTGATAGCTTGATTTCTCCACCACCGAACTAGTCCGTCCCTTGAGATCTTCAAAGGTTATCGATTTTTTTTATTGACACCCTTGATGGCTCGGTCTTCCCCGTCTAGCCCGCCAACGCGGAGCTATAAGGGCCCCCGTTCGCCTCACCCAGATACATCATTCTAACTCCAGACATCTCCAACCTTCTCTTAGAACTTGCAAACTTGCCTTCTACAGATCAATCCACATATGTCAACTGTCAAACATGTCACTGAGCATGCAGGGTTCAGGAAGAGAGTATTGGGAAAACTCTCATATGGACATGCGCGAGCCTTGCTCGCGCGAGCAACACGCTCAAAGTGAGTGATCAATGCCCCAGTTCCCCTCCGGTCTTGTCGCACCGGTTGCGCCGTGACCAGCATTCTGAGACTTTTTTCCCTTGGTCCAGGATCCGTCGGACGAGAGACTGAACGCATCTCGGATAGGCGCGAGCGTCCTCGCGATGAGGGGATGAACCCAGAGCTGCAGTCGATCCTGACAGACGGCGAGTTTGGCCGGGTCGATCCCTCTGGCTGGTTCCCGCACTATAAGAACTGCGTGCAGCATTTCGTCGACTATAGCCAACATACCTCGCCAGTATTGTCTGTTGCCGCCTTTATCAATATCCGACTTCCAAACCAGCGACCTGCTGAGCTGGCTCCGGCTGCTCAATCTACTTCAATGCCGTTTGTTTCTCTCCGGCCTTATATCCGCAGACTAATTGTCACTGCTCAAGACTCTCCGACTGTCATGAATGCTTTCTTTGGAAATGACTGGGAAGCTGGGGTGGGGGTGATCTACAAGCAAGAGCGGGCCAACTATCTATTCACAGCCAAGAGCAGTGGTTGGGCAGCAACCAAGGCCGCATACGATATTTCCCCAGATGAACAAACCCCTTTCTTAAGGCCCCTGCGTGACCCTTCGGAGGACGAGATTCGAGTGGCCGAGGCGCGGTGGAGTGAATGGCTAGCTATGGAGGATTGGATGGTTGGAGCGCGCAGTCCCTGGTAGGATAGGGCGCATGATGAGAGACGAATCTTCTTCTTCTTTTTTTCTTTTTCTTTTGTCTGTTCTCGGATCCCAAAAAAATATCTGTTGAAAGGGGCTAGGTCCTCAATGCACAGTGGAGTATGTCAGTCCCTGCAGATAGTTTCTTTCAACCACTGGCCTAGGAAAATTATTCCAAAAACTAGTAGAATAATAACATCATTTGCGTCATAACAATTAGCATAGCGCCAATGCAGGGTTGACAGAGATCGCCCGTAGATCGTGGAAATCAATAGTGCCGCACCGCCACAGGCAAGCACAGACCGAGTAAAGAGTGACAAATACTTCGAACTAGTGAATTCGTGATGTTAACTAAGATCCGAAGCCTTTTAACCTGGTGTGGTTTAGCTCAGGCCCCTGCCCTATGTCTTGCTGTAGACACCTGGGATGGGATGATCCACATGGGCACTCTGAGTCATGTCACTTGAACAACCCGCCTGTCAACCTGTCAGCCTGTCAGTCAACCTCTGTCCATTCCGTGAACATTTAGCATCAATAGTGTCGGCATTTGATCAGATCAGTCTTCTGCACACCCAGCCCCTGAACCAGGAACCCGGGAAGATCGCAAGTCGGCATGGAGTCCTGCACCTTCTACGAGCACGATGCAGCAGCAATAATGCCTATACTTGTATCCCAATTGCCGTATTCCACAACTCTACTCCGACGCATCCAACACGGCAACGCCTACCCATCACCGACCGCCAAGGTCCTAGCAACTTTCCCGCCCAGCTCAACCCCTGACCCTGAAAAGCCGTGGCTGGCTGCGCGGGTGGATCTCTTTCTCGGCCGCGAGACCCAGATGCACATCTATTCCAGCCTCGAAGCGGAGCACACGTCAATCGACCCGATCGACGCTGTCAGCCGTAGTGCAGCCCAAATTAACTCACTAGCCGCGAGTGCGGAATCCAATTCCATTGTTTACTCCCTCTCAGCTAGCCAGCCCGCCCGCGACCTGGCCCGCGCGCAACTATTGGCTCTACTTTCATATGTCAAAACCCACTTGCTGTCGCCGTACCTGTCATCCCAGGGCCGGGATCCGGCTTCAGCTACGCCAGCCGATGTCGATGTCGATCCAGACAATGCAGAGACTCGCGTGGCTTCGGCAATCTCTGACAATGCCGATGCCAATGCACATGCCAATAGAGGCGTGCCCCTAATCCCCGCGCCTGACCCACAGGCCTTCTTAATCGGAAGCCTTCATACAGGTCTCTTCAGCCTGCTGCAGCGATCTGGCAAATACACAGCTGACGATTCGCTACCTAATATCCGGATCCATCGTTTCGATAATCCACCATACCACAAGTACTTTTTCCGGAGATCTGAGTTCGCTCCCGCGGACGGATCCGGGTCTGGCAGTCTGGCTGATCGTGATCTTTTTTCTGATCTGTCCCTGCCGCCTGGTTATCGGTTCCGGGATCGTCTCGGGAGAGTAGGTGTTCTCGATGTGCATTTGGATCTTGTGCAGGGTCGGACGCATATTCCCAGGTCTAGGAGGCAGCTCTCTTCTATGCCTGGTATGGCGCTTTATTGTGATTCTGATTCTGATTCTAAGGATAATGGAAATGAGAGTGGTGATGACATGCCTATTGCGTGGGGGTTTCTTGGGGTTGATGGAGCGTTGGCTACGTTGCATGTTGAGCCTGAACATCGTGGCAGGGGTCTTGCGCTTCTCTTGTCCAAGGCAATCATGCGTCATGGTATGGCGGCTGATGGCATCTTTGGGGCTGGGACTATTCAGTCTGGGGATACTTTGGCTCGAGATCAGGTGGGAGAGTGGACGCATACTGAGGTGGCTGGGTATAATAAGGCCAGCCGGAGGGTTATGGAGAAGATTGGGGGTAAGGTGTTGACAAATGTTACCTGGACTGTTGTCGAGCTCTGCGACTGAACTTGCTTCTCCTTATTATTTTTGTGGAATAATAGTGTAGCCACGGCTTGTTTGCTTTGGAAATATTCATGAAGCGAGAAATAGAATATGCGTGTTACGATAATCCAATTGGTCGCTATGTACAAGACATGTCCCATAAAAGCGAAAGTCCTTTCTTGTAGTGCTATTGGGATATGGAACTTGATTTCTAGGTACGATAGTACGGTGGTACTTCTAGAATAAAACAATTCAGCCTCTCTCTTCAGATCCCACTCTCCTGTAGGCTTTCATAGGGTATCATATCTTGATTAAGCAGGTTAGACTTGTAGTCGCCTATCAAACCTCGAATCAGCTACCAGTGTACTTAGTATATTATAGAGCAAAGCTTTCCGTACTTCTTATTCCGTTATAGCGGCATTTCTCGGTTAATCACGATTTGTATGCAAAAACAACGTTGTATGAGATAGAAAACGGCCCTGTAGTCTGCGTGTTCCTAAAATATATTTTGAGGGCGAACGACGTAGTTTCTCTCTCAGATAGATTTACAGCCAACATTAATACATGCTAAAAACTCAATCCCTATTTTTAAATTTATTGAGAGAACCACATCCAGTTCATTGCTTACTTTGTAAGAAGTGTTGAATGTGAACAGCCGTAAACACCCCAGATATGCCCAATTGGGTTTAGCGTACCGATGATCGGCCACCGTGATAACCACGCAGTCGAACTCACCTCTTCTTTTCCTCCTTTCCCTCCATTTTCAAGCCATTGACTCTTCTCATACCATTCAAAATGAGTAACCAAAAAGGTGTCGCCGAGAACATGCTCTGGGGAGGCCGCTTCACCCGTGAGTACTCCAACCCTTCCATCCCACCGAAAATCCCACTGACTCATACGCCAAAAAAACAGAGGGCCTTGACCCCCTGATGGTGCAGTACAACATGTCCCTGCCCTACGACCGTGTATTCTGGAAGCAGGACATCGCCGGCTCCATCGCCTTCGCCCGCGCTAACACCAAGTCCGGCATCCTCACCCCGCAAGAGTTCGCCGAGATCGAGCGCGGCTTCAAGCAGATCGCCGAGGAATGGCAATCAAACACCTTCGTCGCTAAGGAGAATGACGAGGACATCCACACCGCCAACGAGCGCCGTCTGGGCGAGATCATCGGCAAGGAGATTGGCGGCAAGCTGCACACCGGCCGATCGCGCAATGAGCAGATCGCCACGGACATGCGCCTGTGGCTGCGCGATGAGCTCCGTCTTATCGAGAGCCACCTATGCGATCTTATCAAGGTCTCTATTGCCCGCGCTGAGCAGGACATCGCCTACATCATGCCCGGATACACCCACCTGCAGAAGGCCCAGCCCGTCCGCTGGTCCCACTGGCTGCTGTCCCACGCTACTGCTTTCGCTAGCGAGCTGCAGCGTCTGCGTGAGGTTATCCGCCGTGTTAACCGCAGCCCCCTCGGTACCGGTGCCCTTGCTGGTAACCCCTTCAACATTGACCGTGAGGCTATGGCCAAGGAGCTCGGCTTCGATGGCTTGCTGTACAACTCCATGAACGCTGTGGCCGACCGTGACTTTGCCATGGAGATGATGCAGTGGGGCAGCTCGTTCATGCTCAAGATCTCTCGCTGGGCCGAGGACTTGATCATCTACAGCAGTCTCGAGTTCGGCTTTGTCCGCCTGTCGGATGCCTACTCCACTGGATCATCCCTGATGCCCCAGAAGAAGAACGCAGGTAAGCACGCACTTAAATTCTTCTCGATAAACAAGTATACTAACATCCCTCATAGACAGCCTGGAGCTGCTCCGCGGTAAGGCTGGCCGTGCCTTCGGCCAAATGGCCGGCCTGATGTGCACTATCAAGGGTCTGCCTACTACCTACAACAAGGACCTGCAGGAGAGTGTCGAGCCCATGCTCGACCACGTCAAGACTGTCAGCGACAGCATCCAGATCGGTACCGGTGTCCTCTCCACTCTCACCGTCATCCCCGAGAAGATGACCGCCGCTCTCGCCCCCGAGATGCTGGCCACCGAGATCGCCGACTACCTCGTCCGCAAGGGTGTTCCTTTCCGTGAGGGCCACCACATCTCCGGACGTGTTGTTGCTCTCGCTGAGAACACCTCTGTCCCCATGGACACACTCTCTCTGCAGCAGCTCCAGGAGGTCGACTCTCGCTTCGACGCTGACGTCCAGGCTTGCCTTGACTACGAGCGTGCGGTCGAGCTTAAGGATGCCATTGGTGGCACCAGCAAGCGCGCTGTTCTGGAGCAGACTGCCGTGCTGAAGAACCTCCTGTAAATTCTTTTGGATACGATATATGACTGGAAAAAAGCTGCGCTTTCGGGTAGACAAAAATGAATATATGACTTGAATTGTCGATTTTGGGGAGTCAGAGTACCGTACTATGTCCTAACTTCGTCATTTACTTCGACTAAATTAACACTACAACCCACCAGAGTCACCTGCATATCCATGAATATTGAACAAAATGAGCGACAAAGGAAACCAAAACATCATAAAACCAACAACAATCAGACATTACCATCCACCCCAAACCCCAACCTCAAGTCCGAACACTCATCTCCATCCTCCCAGCAAGAGGCTTAATGTCAAGTTCAGATGAACCATCCTTCCCATCATAAGCAGGCGGAATATCACCATCACTATCACCACCACAATCCAAAGTCCTCAGATCGTCCTCCAGAATCGCCGTCGCAGCCTGAGTCCTCTGCCTCTCCCTCGAAACACTATTCACCCTCCCTCGCCCATGCGCCGTATCCCACATCTCAATTCCACATCCATCCCCCAGCCCTCCTCCTCTCTCAGGCCTCTTAGCCCTCCTACCATTCTCATAATGCATAAAACTCATAACATGTTCATCATAATCCCTCCCAACAGTCGTCCCCCTATCCGACGACCTCCCAAGCTCCGTCTCACTGGAAAACCGATCTAGATTTGCACCTAGGACAACCCCGTCGGCGGTAATGACCCGACCAGCGTGTTGCCTGACCGGGCTCCCATTTCCATTCTTACTCCCACTCTGGCCGGGGCTCTGACTCGTGCCTCCACGCGTATAAGCAAGAGGAATGGACGGCGCCGATTCCCAAGCCCTTGGCATAGCCCTACTATTCTGATTCTGATTCAGATTCTGGCGCCAGCGCTGGTCAATCGGGACGTTTATAAGCTCGCTCTGTGAATACGCGGCTAGTTCGCAGCGGAGTCGGTAGAAGCTTATATCTGGTAGTTCCGGGGTGGAGCCTTGGCGTTGTGGGAGGGGGATTGGGACTGATGCGGCTAGTTCGTTTGTGAAGGCTGGGACCGGGGGCACTGAGGGGATTGAGGAGGAGGCTTTTAGTCTTAGGGGGCCGGGGATTAGATTTGTTGATGAGGAGCCTGGACCGGGACCGGGATGTGAACCGCAGCTGCCCGTTGTGAAGGTTGTTGTGCTTGTTCTTCCGTGTTCTGTTGATGGCGAGGTTGTTGGTGAGTTTGTCGTAGATGAGTTTGATGGGACTGTTTGTTTGTTTGTTTGGGTTAGTGGGTGTTTGTTGATTGGGTTCCTGGTGGGTGGTTTAGTTTGTGGTTTTGTGAGCTTACCACTTGCTGTGTATCCATCGCTGTCGGATGGTGATATCGCCTTTGCTTCGGATGACCTATTTCGGTCATAGCGAGATCGGGATGCTCCGTGTGGATACCATAAGATTATGGATGATCGTTTCTCGTGTTTGCCTTGTCTTCTTCTGCGGCGGTAGCAACAAAATAGTAGGGTGGCACAGATTATCAAGGCTGCTACGCCTCCCACCACGGCGCCGATTAAGGCACCCCGGTTGGATGCGGCTCCTGAAGTGATGGATGCTGATGATGGTGCGGCGGTGCTTACATGGCTCACACCTAGGACAGAGGACAACCAGGTGACACGCGTGGCGTCTGAAGTTGTCGAAATTGTGGACGTCGCTGTAGTTGTGGTCGTGTCTGAACTTGTAGACGAAGTCATCTCAGGATCTATTGTTGACGATGTTGATGATGATGAGACAAGCGGAATCCCTATTCTCGCCGTGATTGCTGTCAACCCGGCTGCGGATGTAGCCCCAGGAACTAAAGTGCTCGAGGTATCATCTTTATCATAATCCGGACAAATGCCGCTCGTACACGGGTCACTGGAGCAGCATCCACGAAAGTTCCCTGCAGTGCAGACATACCACTGCTTGCTCCCCGTGCAGGTATTAGCTGCTCGGGGAAGCAGATTCTTCATGTCAAACGATATTATTGGAGATTATTTGGCATTCAAGATGTCAAGGAATCCCCGGATCAAAGCGATGGACTCGATGTGTATGCCAGTTAGGGCAACTTTCAACGATTGGAAGCGAGCGAAGTTGTGCACTCGATGGGAACTCGAGATTTGACAGTTTTCTCCCAGTAGATAAGGGCAACCGAATTCAAATGGAATAAACATGACAGATATTGTTGCTGCTGGCATTCATGATCCAATAGGTGGAGGCCATGCGAGGCCGTGACCCTCTTCCTCAAAGAAATTCGGAGGTGAAATTCTTTGTTCAGTGTGGTTGGTAACGGCCCCTGGTGGCAATGACATCCTCCAAATATAGAACCGAAAGTAGCATGAGTAAAAATTCCATAGCTTTTTAGGTTGTGTAAGGTTGCCTTGCACTTTGGCGGAGTGGAAACGAAGGCGCGGTTATCCACCATATCCTCGAAACGTGCATTAGGGCAAATCAACAGCGTCTGTCAGTGTTTGCTGCAACAAGATTCAGATCCAAAATCAGTCAAGGTTCAACGGTTTCTTTGTTGACTCGAGCCAAGACCCGACAAAGGATGGGCACGTGGAGAACTACGGGATGAGGGTAAGGTTAAGAATCCAATGTGAAACAAACTGAGAAAAAAAAGCATCCAGTACAACTCTTCGCCTGTTGAAATAAAGGAAAATAATATGGCTATACAAGATGGTAAGTAACACAGTCAAATAAAAAACATGGTCTTTTGCATGGGTTCATCCCCTAGAAACGGGGCCCTCGACGCCACAAGCCCGACTTTCACCTCAAAACTATGAGGCTGGGAAAGGGCGTCGATAGAGTCCATTTGCGACAACTCCGTGGTATCCTCCAAATTCTCTGCGGGTCAATTCCCCAAATAGCGAGCTTAGTAGGTACGCTTGAAAGGCGGCACGGCCTTGCACTCGTTCTCATCCAGGGTGTTGGCCTCGACGGCACGGTAGCCGAGCTTGACCTCACCGTGGGCCTCCTTCTGCCAGGAGAGAGTGTGCTTCATCCAGTTCTCATCGTCACGGTCGGGGTAGTCCTCACGGGCGTGGGCACCGCGAGACTCCTTACGGGCAGCGGCGGAAGTAGCGGTTTGGGTACTGTGAATGATGTTAGCAAATGCTTCTTAAATCTAGGTCGGTGATACGTACGCGCAAGTCAGCAGGTTACGGAGTTCAAGGGTCTCAACCAGGTCAGTGTTCCAGATCATGGAGCGGTCCTTGGTGCCGACCTGGGAGTACCACTGGTCGATCTCGTTGACCTTCTGGACACCCTCATCCAAGCTCTCTTGGGTACGGAAAACGCTAACATCAGTCTGCATGGCCTTCTGCATGGCGTTGCGGACATCGAAAGTGGACTTGGGGCCCTCGGCGGTGCGGGCAAAGTCGAGGTCCTTGATGGACTGAGCACCAGCATCGGAGGCGAGCTCCTTGTGGGGCTTGCCGGGGGTGGCAATGTCACGGACACGGTGAGAGACAGCACGACCGAAGACAATCAGATCAAGCAGGGAGTTGGCACCCAGGCGGTTAGCACCGTGGACAGACACACAGGCGGCCTCACCACAGGCGTACAGACCGGGAACAACCTTCTCCTGGCCCTTCTCATCCACGTCGATAACCTCACCAGTGTACTTGGTGGGGATACCACCCATGTTGTAGTGGACGGTGGGGAGGACGGGAATGGGCTGCTTGGTGACATCAACACCGGCGAAAATAGAGGCAGTCTCGGAAATACCGGGCAGACGCTCGTGGAGGAGCTCAGCGGGCAAGTGGCTGAGCTGCAGGTAGATGTGGTCCTTCTCGGGACCGACACCACGGCCCTCACGGATCTCGAGGGTCATGGAACGGGAGACAACGTCACGGGAAGCCAGATCCTTGGCGGTAGGAGCATAACGTTCCATGAAACGCTCACCCTCGGAGTTCAGGAGGTAACCACCTTCACCACGGGAGCCCTCGGTGATCAGACAACCGGCACCGTAGATACCAGTAGGGTGGAACTGGACGAACTCCAGGTCCTGGTTAGGAAGACCAGCACGGGCGACCATGGCCATACCATCACCAGTGCAAGTGTGAGCCGAGGTACAACTGAAGTAGGCACGTCCGTAACCACCGGTGGCCAGAACGGTGTGGTGGGCCTTAAAGCGGTGCAGGGTACCATCCTCCTGGTTGTAGGCAATGATACCACGGCACTCACCGTCCTCCATCAGCAAGTCGAGAGCGAAGTATTCGATGAAGTAGTTGGTGTTATGGCGGAGAGACTGTCCGTAAAGGGTGTGCAGAAGAGCGTGACCGGTACGGTCAGCGGCAGCGGCGCAACGGTAGGCCTGGCCACCTTTACCGAATTCCTTAGACTGACCACCGAAGGCACGCTGGTAAATACGTCCATCCTCGGTACGGGAGAAGGGGCAACCGTAACCCTCAAGCTCGCGAACACTGGCCGGGGCCTCACGGGTCATGTAGTGAATAGCGTCCTGGTCACCAAGCCAATCGGAACCCTTCACGGTATCGTACATGTGCCATCTCCAGTCATCCTCGTGCATGCTAAATTCCAATTAGACGCGACTCGATATCTGGCGAAATTTTCGAGGGAAACCTACTTTCCAAGGGCAGCATTGATACCACCCTGGGCAGCAACAGTGTGACTTCTCGTAGGGAACAGCTTGGAAACACAGGCAGTGTTGAATCCGGCCTCAGCCAGACCGAAGGCGGCGCGCAGACCGGCACCACCGGCACCGACAACGACGGCATCGTACTCGTGGTCCTGCACAAGTCAGATCCGATGGTCTTCCTTTTCATCCAGTGGGGATGTTATCTTACAATGATGGGGTACTTGTCGGTCAGGTATCCGCTGGACTCCTTAGCGCGCAGAGGCTGGTTGGACCAAATCCGGGCTGGCGCAAGAGTAGTTAGTGGTGCGAACGTGGATTAACGGTTTAAATAGCTCAATGCGTACCTGCGGGCCTTGAAGAAGAGAACAGACGTCTCTGATCCCGCAAAATGCGGGAAACCTGGAGAAATGAGCCAGTCAGTCGGTTGCACATGAGCCGAAAATCGTTGCGTGCCACGGGCTCACCTTGGATGCAGGAGCTAGGCTCCGCAGGCTCAGGGAGCTCATGATGGATCCACAGAGAATTGTAATTCCCTAATGAACCAAGAGAAAATAGGGACACGGATTGTCCAAAAAGAGCTAAAGAGAGGAGATGGTGGAATAGCGAACTCCTTCCAGAGCAACTTCATCTGGAGTCGGGATGCGGTTGGCAGTTTCAGGCTGACTCAGCAAACTACTTAGTATTCCGGGGCCTGTGATTGGCTGGTTCGGCCACACCATCGGCAACTGCGAGAATGCCTCGGGTTCGCCGGTCGTCCGTTTTGCCGCAAGGTAGTGTGCGCCGGGAGGATACGGTAGAGCCTCAGTCAGGTCTACAAGGGTGATTGTTTAAAGCCCGGGGCCTATCAGCAGAATTTGTCTATTCTACCTGACTTTATTTCCACTTCAGCGAGCTAATATTCCCTAATTCTCTTTGAAGTCTAGGGATGTTTATAGGTCGTGGATCACGTGCATTCCCATGATCAGTCGAACTGATCGTGGCCCGATTAGGGAACTATAGATGCCAGTTACACTCGAAACATACAAATAGTTTAGATTATAGATGCATTGACCTGGAATAACTCCAACATAACAAGACAATAGTGATCGTACATCCCATCCGTAATGCAAGTCCAGCCGGGATCTCTCTAGTTGTATTGCATGTAGGTCGCAGTCGAGTTGAACTTGAGGTTGCCCTTGATAACCTTCTCAACGGAAGCCAGGAAGTCCTTCTCGGTGGCAACCTTGCGACGGGCACGAATGGCGAACATACCGGCCTCGGTCGCAACACTACGGAGCTCAGCACCGGTAGCGTTGGGGCACAGTCGTGAAATCAGCTCCCAACGGATGTCACGCTCGACGGACATGCTCTTGGCGTGAATACGGAGAATGTTTGCACGACCCTCGACATCAGGTAGTGAGAATTCGATCTTACGATCGATACGACCAGGACGCATCAGGGCCGGGTCAAGTGTGGACGGACGGTTGGTAGCGAACATGACCTTGATGTTACCACGGGAATCGAAACCATCCAACTGGGTGATCAGCTCCAGCATGGTACGCTGCACTTCGTTGTCACCACCAGCACCGTCGTCGAAGCGAGCACCACCAACGGCATCGATTTCGTCGAAGAAGATAATGCAAGCCTTCTTGGTACGAGCCATCTCGAAGAGCTCACGGACCATGCGGGCACCCTCACCAACGTACTTTTGCACCAATTCACTACCAATGACACGAATAAAGGTGGCATCCGTTCGGTTGGCAACTGCACGAGCACAGAGGGTCTTTCCGGTTCCGGGAGGACCGTAAAGCAGGGCGCCCTTGGGCGGGTCGATACCGAGGTTCACGAAACGTTCTGGCGATAGCAACGGCATCTCGACGACTTCTCGTAGCTTCTCGATCTGTTCTTTGCATCCACCAACATCGCCATAAGTCACGTCGGGCTTATCCTCCACAGTCATCATCGTCACGCTGGGATCGATCTTCGGCGGCAAGGGCAGCATAATCTGGTACTTATTGCGGTCGACACTGCAGAGCCTAGTCAGTAGTTGTGAGGGAAATGCATTCCGCCAGAAAACCTACCCAACTCTCATGCCTTCTTCGATATCTGTTGGGCTCACGCGCTCTCCTAGGTTGACAACAAACTTGGCAATCTGCTTGACGTTGATCACATATTTGCTCTTGTCCGAGTCTTTCTCATCCTGGATAATCTTCGTGCACCGCGCGACCTGGAGTGGCTGTTCCTCTGCCATGCGCTGTCGATCGGCCGCAACATCCCAAAGATGTGGAGGTGCAAGACCAGTGTCGGATTCCTGGTAAAGCGTAAGCTTCGATTGCTCAAGGAGTCGAAAGAGCTGGAGAAGTAATCACCTTAACGCCGATCTTTTCATTGACGCTTGCTTGTTTGTCATTGATATCCTTTTCGAGCTTCTTCAGTGCCGTCGCGTAGGGCGCGGCGCCGTAGGTCTTGAGTACTGCGATATCACTGTAGGGGACGTCAGCCAATCATTGCCATCGCGCTTCGACCAAAATCGAATCCAAATAGAGCGAGAACTCACTCATCTGTAAGAGGTGTGATCTTCTTCTCGGGTTCCTCGTCGTCTGCGAAGTTCTTTTGGTACTTCTCCCAGTTCTGACCCGTGGCGCTAGGCATGATGAAAGGTGTTGACAGCCCAAGGCCGAGGAGCTAGGGGAGGTTCCGGGGGATAATAAGGTCGAAGAGATATCTGCAAGTAAAACAAATCTAACTTGCTCCGGAAACAGCGACGATTTGGAAAAAGATAGATAGTTGGGTATTGAGAGACGGATGGTGATGTAGCAGAGCTGCGGTGGCCGAGCTCACCTCACTAATCAGTGCCAAGCTTCATCACCGCCCCAGAACCTCGCAGAATTTCCTGTGTGTCCTCCACCATCAACAGTCAACTTCACCCTTTCCCTCATTTTTTACGGTTCATTTTGAATATTGACTTTCAAAATGGCTGCCGCAGTAGCCCAGGGAACCGCCGGCAACAATGCCTTCAAGGTGCGAGCCCTCAAAATGATGTGTGGGCCATTTCTGATTACATGCAGGACAAGGAGAAGCCTATGGCCGTGCGTGCGTCCAACATTCTCGCTGCTCGGGGTATGTACTTCTAATCGGGTTAAGAGGGACCATTGCTAACAAGATCATAGCTGTTGCCGATGCTATTCGAACCGTACGCATGCTCAAGCTATCTGCAAATACATAGATGAGGGGCTAACAGGAATACAGTCTTTGGGACCCAGGGGTATGGACAAGATGGTAAGTTCATATCAAATTTTGACTCTATATAGATTCTAACGTCTTTCAAGATCCAAACGCCCAAGGGACAGACCATCATCGTACGCATCAATTCCCATTCGAACGGTTCCGGAGCCCCAACTGACCCCCGCAGACCAACGATGGAAACACCATGTTGAAGGATATGAGCGTGATGCACCCGGCTGCCCGTATGCTTGTCGATCTGAGTGCCGCACAAGATGTTGAGGCTGGTGATGGAACGACATCAGTTGTTGTCATTGCTGGCAGTCTGCTCGGTGCTGCCGAGAAGTTGCTGTCCAAGGGCATTCACCCCACTGTCATCTCCGAGTCTTTCCAGAGAGCCGCCGGTGCTGCCGTCGAGATCCTTCACAACATGTCCCGCCCTATCAACCTCTCCGATCGTGCCACCCTCCTGCAAGCCGCCTCCACCTCGCTTTCCTCGAAGATCGTGTCGCAGCACTCTGGACTCCTGGGCCCAATGGCCGTCGACTCCGTTTTGAAGGTCTGTGACCCGAAGACGGCAGAGAACGTTGACCTGCGTGATATTCGTATTGTGAAGAAGGTTGGCGGAACAATTGAGGACAGCGAGATGGTCGATGGTGTTGTTCTCAACCAGCCTGTGATCAAGAGCAGCGGTGGTCCCACAAGAATTGAGAAGGCCCGGATAGGTCTCATCCAGTTCCAACTGAGCCCCCCGAAGCCTGATGTATGTTCTCCTAAAGGTTATTTCCGGACATGGACTGACAATTGCAATTTAGATGGAGAACCAAATCGTCGTGAACGACTACCGCCAGATGGATAAGATTTTGAAGGAGGAGCGCCAATACCTGCTCAACATGGTCAAGAAGATCCAGAAGACCAAGTGTAACGTTCTTTTGATCCAAAAGTCCATCCTCCGTGACGCCGTGAACGAACTTTCCCTCCACTTCCTTTCCCGTCTCAAGATCCTGGCCATCAAGGATATCGAGCGCGATGAGGTTGAGTTCCTCTGCAAGAGTCTCGGCTGCAAGCCCGTCGCCAACGTCGACTCTTTCACCGAGGACAAGCTTGGTACCGCCGACCTCGTCGAGGAAGTCCAGGCTTCCGGTGCTCGTTACGTCAAGATCACCGGCATCAAGGCCCCTCTGGCCGCTTACAACCAGACTGTCTCCATCGTTGCCCGCGGTGCCAACAGCCTGATTCTCGATGAGGCTGAGCGCTCGCTGCACGACGCTCTGTGTGTCATCCGTTGTCTCGTTAAGAAGCGCGCCATGATTGCAGGTGGTGGTGCTCCTGAGGTCGAAGTGGCCCACGCCCTTGCCATGCGCTCCCGTGAGCTCACCGGCACCGAGGCCATCTGCTTCAAGGCCTTCGCCGATGCCATGGAGGTCATCCCCACTACCCTCGCCGAGAATGCTGGTCTCAACTCCATCAAGGTTGTCACCGACCTCCGTCACCGTCACGCACAGGGTCAGCACAACGCCGGTGTCAGCATTCGCAGCGGTGGTGTGAAGGACGATATTACAGAGGAGAACATCCTGCAGCCCCTGCTTGTCAGCACCAGCGCAATTGAGCTGGCTGCGGAGACTGTGAAGATGATCATGCGAATTGATGACATTGCTCTGTCGCGGTAAACGCCTTCGGCGGCCGCTAACGTGAGCTGTATGATGGAAAGCGATGTTCTCGCGACGAGTAATTACAAAAAATATCCCGTTTCTACAAACAATCATTCTCAGGCTTGTACAAACTTCTAAGATTGTAATGTTGGTCGGATGTATTATGTAGTCACGTACGAGTCGGGAAAGGATAATTGAGATCAAAGTGAAATGAGCTTTATCTCCTGCTTTGAGCCAATAGTTCTGTGATATTAAGGTCTTGCTCTCCTTTTTCGTCCGATCGAGAAATGAATCGATCAAAAGAAATCCCGTAGAAGTTGCTCGTTAAATATCGCCCATTACGTGCAATATCAACCTTTGAGATATAAAGCTACTTTCCGAACACCAACCATCCTCTTACCAATATCATTATTACCATACATACCTAATCCTAAAACCTTTCAATCTTTACAATCGAAAACGGAAATCAATAAGAAGTGGCCGACGTCAATAAGCGGCTCTTTGTTGGTGCCAAGATCGCCTCGGCCCACGGGGGGTTGGAACGCCTGCAGAGCCACCCCCAAGTTCTCGCCTTCAGGGTGCTCAATCCTGTCATTTTTCTAGGCCAGTTCTCAAGAGTTGGCGACTATATACATATACAATTGTTCGAGTGATCGCTCGTGTGCTCGCATTCGCCTCCGCATCGATAAGAGATAGAGCGACGATCGGACGTCAGCTCGACCCGTGTGAACTCCAACCACCATGGGGAAGCTCGACGAAGGCCACCCCGAGTCCGTCTCATTGACACGGCAGCGGTCGGAATCGCTCGCCTCCCAGACATCCACCGATTCCGGCTTATCGATTGCCTCCGCGGCCTTCATGGAGAACCATAAGCGTGCGAACACTATACCGTTGGAGGAAGGGGACGGGGAGAGATACCGCGATATAGAAGATGGAGGAGAGCCTGGCTCAGATATACCTTTATTGCCCAGCGGGAAGAAGGTAGGCTCGTCAAGTCGTTTGCGCCAGATCGTCTGGTTGCTTGTGGTGCTTTGTGTGGGGGGCTGGGTGCTTGCCTTCGTGCTGTTCCTCACGCAGAAGCGGCCTGACACTGCAGCGCTGTCATCTGTCTCAACGGTTGAAATCCATGAACCGGATTCAGCTACTGGGGGTACGAGTTACGGGAAACCGGTGACCCTCGAGCAAGTTCTGACGGGTGACTGGCTGCCGCGCTCTCACGCGATCTCCTGGATTGCAGGACCCAATGGCGAAGATGGTCTTCTCGTTGAGCGGGGTGAGAAGCGGGATGCCTATCTGCGAGTAGAAGACATTCGCAATAGCAAGGATGGCGTTGATAGCCTCGAGACCAGAGTGTTAATGAAGAAGGGCTATATCTGGGGTGATGGCGAGATCGTCACTCCAGTTAAGACATGGCCAAGTCCTGATTTGAACAAGGTCTTGATTATGTCTAACTCCCAGCACAACTTCCGTCATTCGTACTTCGGGAAATATTGGATCTTCGATGTGGCCACGCAGAAGGCTGAGCCGCTCGACCCTCAGAACCTAAGTGCGCGAGTGCAGCTTGCGGCTTGGGCACCCACTTCTGATGCGGTCGCATTTGTGCGAGAAAACAACCTATACCTGCGCAAACTAGCTTCGTCGGATGTCATTCCTATTACCAAGGATGGTGGCGAGAACCTCTTCTATGGTGTCCCAGACTGGGTGTATGAGGAAGAAGTATTCCAAGGCAATACCGGAACCTGGTGGTCCACTGACGGAAAGTTTGTCGCGTTTCTTCGAACGAATGAGTCTGCGGTGCCTGAATACCCTATTCAGTATTTCCTTTCTCGGCCATCAGGCAAAAAGCCCCTGCCAGGCCTCGAGAACTACCCCGAAGTTAGCCAGATCAAGTACCCCAAACCAGGTAGCCCGAACCCGATCGTCAACTTGCAATTCTATGATGTCGAAAAGAATGAGGTTTTCTCATTTGACATGCCGGAAGACTTTGTTGACGAGGAAAGAATCATCATTGAGATCGTTTGGGCGTCTGAGGGCAAGGTTTTGATCCGAGAGACTAACCGTGAGAGTGATGTCGTCAAGATTTTCGTGATGGACACAAAGGCCCGAACGGGAAAGCTTGTGCGATCCGACGATATTGCGGCCCTCGACGGTGGCTGGGTTGAACCATCCCAATCGACTCGGTTCATTCCTGCCGATGCAGAAAACGGCCGGCCGCACGACGGCTATATCGACACTGTTATATATGAAGGCTATGATCATTTGGCTTACTTCACACCTTTCGAAAACCCCGAGCCAGTTATGCTGACCAAGGGCAATTGGGAGGTGGTTCAGGCACCCTCCGCCGTTGACCTGAAGAAGGGTCTGGTTTATTTCGTTGCTACGAAGGAGGCCCCAACTGAGCGTCACGTATACTCGGTCAAACTGGATGGTTCCGACCTCCGACCGCTGACCGACACATCTAAACCCGGCTTCTTTGATGTTTCATTTTCTGACGGAGCCGGATACGGCTTGCTCAGCTATAAAGGTCCGGCAGTGCCATGGCAGGCTGTGATCAACACTCACGGCAGAGAGATCGAATTCGAAAGTTTCATTGAGGAAAATCCGAAGCTTTCTGAGATGGTCGAGGATTTTGCCCTCCCAGCAGAGGTTTACACCAATGTGACTATCGATGGTTACACACTTCAAGTTCTCGAGCGTCGCCCTCCACACTTTAATCCAAAGAAAAAGTACCCTGTACTGTTCTTCTTATATGGCGGACCTGGTTCGCAGACAGTGGACCGCAAATTCACGATTGATTTCCAATCGTATGTTGCCTCGAGCTTGGGGTACATCGTGGTCACCATGGACGGTCGTGGAACAGGATTCATCGGGAGAGAAGCCCGATGCATTGTTCGCGGTAACATTGGCCATTATGAAGCCCACGACCAGATTGAAACTGCCAAACTCTGGTCCAACAAGGACTATGTTGATGAAACGCGCATGGCCATCTGGGGCTGGAGCTATGGCGGCTTCATGGCCTTGAAGGTTCTTGAACAAGACGCGGGCGAGACATTCCAATACGGCATGGCCGTGGCGCCAGTGACAGACTGGAGATTCTATGGTGGGTTTCTTTCAAAGTGCTTGGGCCTCTCTTACTAACATTCCATTCCTGTAGACTCTATCTATACAGAACGTTATATGCATACCCTCGAGCACAACCCAACAGGCTACGATAATGCCTCCATAAACAACGTCATGGCATTGGGCCAGAATACTCGGTTCCTAATTATGCACGGCGTTGCCGATGATAATGTTCACCTGCAGAATACTCTGGTGTTGATTGACAAGCTGGACTTGTCGAACATCGACAACTACGACATGCAGGTCTTCCCTGATTCAGACCATAGTATCAATTTCCACAGGGCGCATACGCTTGTTTATGAGCGTGAGTTCCCTTCGATTGTGCACCAATACCCATGACACGAAGACATAAAACTAATTTCTAAATCTAGGTCTTTCGAGCTGGCTCATCAATGCATTCAACGGCGAATGGCAGCGAATCGAGAACCCGAAACCGGAGGAGTCGACATGACGAACGGTCTACCGCTCCTCATAACTTTTTCTTATTTCCGGGCATATGTTTTTTTCAACTTTCGGCGCATGCCTCCTTGGCGGGTTAATAACTTGCCTAGAATTGTTCGAAGTACATCGTAAATACACCATCTATACTAGGCACTTTTGAAACATTGGATGCATATTATAATTAATTGCATATTTTATGAATTAACACTAATAATAGATAGAGTAAAGGACAGTAGTCGCTCAGGTATGCCACAATTTTCGATGCTTCGCTTCGCAAAAACAGAACTGGTATAGAAAAGCAGACAACCATATTGACAACGGGCTTTTCGTAAATACTTCCGTTGGCCCTTTGGAGGAACCAAGCCTGACACCAAACAATGCAAATAGCAAATGCGGATATAAACAAAATGTAGGAGAAAAGTATACAGGAGTGCAGTATGTGCAGGTAGGGAGTGAATATGTGAGTGTCAGAAGACACGAGAGATGGGGCCCTTAACCACTGGGAATCAGGCCGCCAGAGCGAATGAACTCATCTCTCATGACGACGCTGACATCCGAGTTGCGGTATGGGGCGAAATCCTCACGGTGCAGGCCGCGAATCTGTTCGCGACCCGCAGTGGAGATAGAGCGGCTGTGGGACTGAGGGCGAGGAGAGTGGGCGCGGCTGCCCAGGACAGAGAGGCGGTGGTTGGAAGTCCACATGGGAGATCTGTTGCCAGGGGAGCCACCAGTAGACATCATAGATTGTCTAGGAGCGAAGACGGGCAGACGAGCGAAGGACTCGGCATCGGTGGAGACGTTGCTCATACTCATGGTTGAGATATCAGACATAGGACGGTGGTAGCCACCACGACCAGGAACGTGAGAGACAGAGCTGTAGAGGGTGGAGACACCAGACACAGCAGATGAGCGCCACGAGTGCACAGCACCACGGGGAATAGTGATGATCTCCTCATCGACGCCGTTTTCAATGGCGGCTGCCACGTCGGCGGGCTCGATGGGATCACCTGCAGCGCGGCTGGCCATCATCTTGGCGGACTTGCCAATCCAGAGCATCTGCTCGTGTTCACGGAGGTATCGGTCACCACTGAAGGACTTCTGAACGATCTTGCGGGTCATCATGCCGAGCTTACGGCGGTGCTCGCTCTTTGTGTACATGCGGCGGGTGATGGCTGCCACGTCCTCTGCGGTGGGGGAGTTGGTCAGGACTGGTGCGGGCTCGGTGTCGTCGCTGTATTTGCTCCATTCGCCGAGCATGGCAAGCATGCCGATCTGGGCCTTTGCAAGGTTGAGGGCATCATTGGGTGCGACTACCGCACTGAACCGGGAGAAGTCATCTGGGTCGCTGAGAACTCGGAGGGAGGCACCGACGTCTGTGCAGACTACGGGAGCACCAGTGAGAGCGGCTTCGCCTAGAGCGAGAGGGAGACCCTCGGACAGAGACGAGTTGAGGAAGAGCCAGGTGTTCTCCAGGACCTTCATGGGGTCGGCAGTTCCGCACAGTGTGACCTTACCGCGTAGACCCTTGGAGGCGATGATCTCTTGACATTCAGTGGAGTATGTTGGTGCTTTGTCGATGGCACCATAGATGTCCAGGTGGTAGTCGTCGAACTTCCACTGGTTGATGATGATATCGGCAGCGAGAAGGGCGATCTTGATATCCTTGGCATACCAGACGTGAGACAACATGGTGACAGTCGGGCGCTCAGACTTGATTTCCTTGACCGGGGCGAACTTCTGCATGTCAGTGATACCGTTGACAACGGGATCAATCTTGCGACGGAAGACGTTGCGGTGTTCAATTGTTCCCTGGCATGTACCAATCTCGACCTCCCAGCCGGGATTGAAGAAGTCGGCACAGGGAAGGATGATATCGGCGTGGTGGAGAGTCAGGACGGAGGTAATGCGCATCAATCCAAGCAGCGAGTTACGAACAAATGGCGAGAGCTTGCAGAGTGCAGATGACAGACACAGGTTGGTTTCACGCCAACTGATAGCGTGATCCCAAATCTGCAGAGTACACTTGCGCTTGATCTTACAGACAACGCCATATGAGGCGCTGACACTGTGGTGCGAGGCTTGGAAGGTTGAAGGAATCTTCTCAGGAACGGGGATCGAGAAAATGAAGAGATAGCGGTACCAGAGCTCCAGGGCGACATCGAGAGTGGCCAGCGTAGGAAGTTCAGTGTCGAACCACTCCGACGATGGCATGGCATTCGACATCTCTTGAGTAAGCCACAGTTCACGCCAGCTCTGCTTCACAGTTTCACTGTTCCAAACTTGGGTCCAATGACGGGATTCCTGGAAGTATGTGTTGAGGTTCACCAATGCACGAGTCGCCTGGTGAATGTCGGCCTTCGTGAGGTTGATTGCGCGCGCACCCTTAACCAAGGCTGTCAGGATCGGAATAAAGTTCATCTTGATATCAAACTCGCTGGCGGAAGTCACGTTGTCGACCTCAACATCCAGCTTGTTATGGAACAAACCGTGAGTTGGCGTTAGGAAATCCATACCCCAGAGAGGGATCAGCTTGAGAGACTGGATGTTCTGCTCGGTCTGGTGCTTGGGAACACCAAAGTCGTTCGCAGACTCGCAAATCATGTGCCACTTGATGGTTCGCAGGGAGTTGATCATGTCTCGTCGACAGGCAGAGACACCACCACCTTCATTAGGCCAGGTACCATTGTCAGCGGCCATGACGTGCAGGGTCTTGTCAGTATCAGTTCCGAAATTTTTAGAGCGAGTGTTGACAACAGCGTCACCTCCAGGGCCGAAGTTGAGCAAATCGGTGATCTTCACAGCGAGTGGAGTCCAGCTGGAGATGTTGTCGTCCAGATCGGCACTAGCCATGATGGCGTCGGCACGGAGATCCATGTACTTCTTTGCAGATCCAAGGTTACCCCAGTCACGACTACGCCAGTATGGAGCAAGGACTCGGTCTCTGCGTAGAATACGGTCATCCATCCAGCGGACAATAATGGCGTCGAAGTCAACACGGTCCTTCCAGGCCTTCCACATAAGAGAGCGAGCACGAGAAGTTGAGACCACGAAGCGCTTCTTGGTCAATCCAAGTGTGCGGGTGAACAGGTTTGACTGGAGACTGTCGCAGTAGAAGAGGGGGTTGTCATGCACAAAGCTGGTATACTTCGGCTTGGCCAGGACACCCAGGTAATCATGCTCGATCATGGGAGGGGTCTGAACCTTCTGACCGTTGATAGTTGTGAAGATCGTGGGATGGAACTTGTGGTCATACAGCCAGCGGCTCTCATAGACATCGGCGCCCTGAACAAAGCTGGCCTCTGTAACCTTAGAGTGAGGAATCCAGCGTTCAACCTTCTCGGGATGACGGCGGGGAGGCGCACACCAAGACACCGTGCAGCTGATGTGAGACAAGACGAACTCAGCGCGGAGAAGCTCATCACCGAATCGGGGGTTCTTGCGATAGTGATACTTGAAGCGGATCAAGTTACCATCCTTCATGTAGGAGCCAGATTCGATGAGACCCTTTCGGTTGTACTGGACACTTTGCAGGTGATTGGCACCGGAAACGCAGCGACGGCCCAACGGAATGCGAGCCGAAGACTTGCCAAGCTTGAAGCCCTTCTTAGTCGGGGATTGGTAGTCGTAGTGGTATTCGTTGGTGACCTTGCCATCCTTGAACTCCTGCTTGACAAGAAGCAACATCTCACCGGAGTAGGTGCTGACATATTTCAGTGCCTTAACCTCCTTAGGCTCGGTCTTGTGGTCGCCTGCATAGTGGTAGATTTTGAAGCCACCATCAATCTCATGATGCCGGAATGCCGTGAAAGTGCCGTCCAGACTTTGAACAATGACTCTGCTCTTCTTGATGTGGATAGTCATGCCCTTGGTCTCTTCCCACAGACGCTTGACGTTCTGGCGACCGTAGAATAGGAAGAATGACAAGCCTAAGTCTTGAACAACCTTGGAGTAAACCCAAAGCATGTTAAAGAAGAAGACAGTAGGAACACGGACAACGGTTGGAAGGGGCTGAGTGACGTGGTTGAACTCTCTCTGGAATTCCGGGTCTGCGATCAAAGCCACGACAAAGAACTTGACCGTTGTGCCTAGCTTATGGTAGATGTAGCTCAAGGGTGATCTGAACAGTGACAACACAAGCGGGAGCTTACGAGGCACATAAGAAATGTACTCAGAAGTCTCTGACTCCTTGGGAAGAGCGGCTTCTCCGGTTCCCCAGTGAGCATAGTCGAGAACACTGATCGCGGTGGCTGCTCCAAGGTTGCAACGGGCAACGTGGATGTCAAGATCCTTGGTGTCAAAGGTGCACAGGCTTTCCTGAAGCCATTGTCGCTGGCTGTTAGAGAGACTGCATTGTTGTCCTAAGCAACGCTTCAGTAGTACATCACGAACTTCGGTAGGCAGCTTGTCCCAGTGAATATCAGCCTCGTAACCAAGGCAGAGCTGTCGGAGAAGCTCCTTCTTGGCCCAACGAACGACGGTGGAGGTATTGGCCTCCTCACGAAGCTGTCGGGCCATGGTGTGTGTGACTCCACCGGAGACAATTGATCCTGCCAATGATGCGTATTCGTGGGGAACACCCATCATGAGCTCAGTGACAGCGTGGAGTAGAGTCTCAGCGATGACCTGGCAGTTTGTACTGATGTCAAGGCGCTCATCCAGAAGACCTCCAACACTGATGGCCAGCTTCAACTGATTACCAGTGCTGCAACTCAAAGCACGGATACCGGGTCCGAGAGAGCCTATTGGAACAAGCTCGATAACAATGTCGCCCTTTTCCCACGAGGAGATCGCAGTGTTAACGATTTCCTTGGAGCTGGGGAAGGCCTCTTCAATGCGGAGTTCCTCTCTGCGAGACGTCATAGCACTCTTAATCTCGACACCGGGGTGAACAGCAGGGTTGAGCTTGAATCGTGAGTCAGATGGAAGCAGAGAGTAGTTTTCGAAGAAAGTCTGGAGTTCCTGCTGAGACCATTCAGGGTCGGACCAGGGCGTTGTGAAGGCGTGGAAGGTCCGGCCAAGCTCGACTGGAGAGTCAACTTTGTTAGGCATACCCATCTTGGCATTCCAGATAGACAGGAAGGCGACAGTCCAGGTGGCAGCTCCAAGACCGATGATCTGAGAGTACAGGTTCTGAGGCAGGCAGACCTTGAGAGCGATACCGACCGACAATCCGACGCTGATACCAGTGATGAGAGGCTTGAGCGCATGAGGACCGGTGAAGATCTTGGTGTATTGGTACCAGATCAAACCAGTGTAGGCCAGAACGTAGGAGAAGAAGATGGTCATACCCTCGAGTGATGACTGGAAAGTCCAAATAAGAGCAGTAGCTAGAGCCAGACTCCATACATGCCACAGGAGGAAACAGAGCAGAACCCGCCAGTAGACCTTACGACGGAGCTCGACTTCCTTCTTCTGGGCAATCCGAATATCCTTAGCAGACTTGACAGAGGTGGGAGTCTTGCTGCCAAGGGCGTCGTGGAGTTCCTGAGCTTTGGTATCAATGAGAACAGCTCCAATCAGGTAGTAGGCAAGAGCGAAGCCAACAGCCATCCGGTTCGCGTCGGTCACATCGCCAGCAGGACCAAGAATGCGATCACCACTGAGCAATTGAATCCATTTATCAAGAAGGGCAATCACGAAGTAGAGAATACCACATCCGATCTCCTGGCTCGATTGGCGCCAGTGAACGAATGCATTGTGCAGACGGAGACCCTTCTGGGAGTTGCGAAGAACGTCCAATGCGACCTTTGTCTGGATGTTCCAACCAGAACTGAACGCGATTGGGCGCGGGACATCGGCATAACGACAGTACCAGTCAAGGAGGAAGTTGGTTGACTCCCAATCCCGAGCAAGTTCGAAGACTAGCTTATCCTTGGTTGCCTTGGAGAACATGCCACGCTTCTGCTCGGCAAGGACATCCTTTGACAGGGCCTCTCTTGCCATCTTGAGGGCAGCCGGGTCACTCATGTTTGCAAAGACCTTTTCGTCATCGTGGCCATACGCACTGATGTACCACTTGCGGATTTCAGTATCGTCAGTGCGCCGGATGTCTTGGTACCAGGTGACCCATTTGGAGGTAACCGAACGCAGGCAGAGCAACAGCACACCGATGAAGATGTAGATGACGGCGAGATAGATTGCTGAGTCGTTGCCGGCCCAGGTGGTGATGATCGGCGACACGAACAGGATCGGCATGCAAAAGATAATGGCCTTGCGACCGGACAAAAAGCTTGATCCGGGATAGCTGAAACTAGCGAGCGAGGCAAAGGTCGAGAAGTAGATCGTCAGAGCAATCAGATAGAGGTAGAAGATTATACCAGCACGAGGACTTCTGACGGCTGAGATGGCGACGAATCCAATCAAACCACCAGCGACAGTGAAGGCAATTCCAGCAATCAAGCGGATGAGAACGAACATGTTAGCAGCTGCAAAGGCCATTGAGATGAGGTAGTAAGGACCACCGCATGCGATCCAGGTACCAATTGCACCGGAAAGCAGCAAGGAAATCATCAAGGCCCATGTTGCGCTGTCTTGTTCTTCGCGGCTCATGGCAGCAGAGAGATAAAGACCGCGACCGATCGTGGTGAGCAAGATGATATCAATCAAGGCCGGGATGGCGAAGACACTCAGGAAGGTAAAACGCTGGTAGCCACGCATAACCTTGGGCTGTTCATCCGGGTTGACATCGATCTGGGCTCCAGCATAGGATGTAGCAAGCTGCGGAGCACCGTTCGCCCAGTTGGGAGGCTGGTGTTCGTTGTAGTAGGCTCTGAACCGATTGGACAAGAGCCTACCGAAAACACTCGGAGAAACATCGAAGTAAGCCTCGCATCGGGAACCAAGAGCGAATGACTCGGCAAATGCGGCAGCTTGATCGGAATGATTGTTAAACAAGGGGTTGCGATCGGTCACTTCCTGGTAAATTTCGTCAAAGGCACCCTTTCTCGCGGCACAGAAAAGCGCGAGGGCCATTATGTCGATATAGGCGTCAACAGAGCCACCCTTGAGAAGTGCGCATAGTCCATTAGTGATAGTAGCAAGGTCATCTTCACGGCGCACTCTCAGAACCCGACCAAGCACAGTGTCGACTTGGTTGAAAA
>ERZ1673737.887-NODE-887-length-33093-cov-13.369302_pt1 | contig 33093 bp, 32 predicted proteins | sample MGYA00580211_ERZ1673737 | MGnify/ENA primary metagenome ERZ1673737 (study PRJEB41218, sample SAMN15661789) | gut metagenome | host: Homo sapiens | place: Canada: London | collected 2015-08-20/2019-03-30 | study: EMG produced TPA metagenomics assembly of... | reverse complement strand
GAACGGCGGACTGTTAATCCGTATGTCACTGGTTCGAGTCCAGTCAGAGGAGCCATTTTCAAGAAAGCAGACGTTCACTAACGTCTGCTTTCTGCATTTCTATCAATTGGTTATCCCTCTTCAGTAGTTCACCCTCGTTCACTAAAAACCACTCGAAGCCATATCATTTTGATGGTAAAAATGCTGGTAATGCTGGTTCGATTTCCCTTTTACCAACAAATGAGGGGGTGTTTTCATGTCACTGACTGATATTAAAGCAAAAAATGCAAAACCCCTTGAGAAGGAATACAAGCTGACTGATGGCTTTGGTATGTTCCTTCGTGTTACCCCTAAAGGTTCGAAATACTGGCAAATGGCCTACCGTTTCGAAGGGAAGCAAAAACTTTTCTCTATCGGTGTTTACCCTGCTGTTTCTCTTTCTGACGCAAGACAACGCCGTGACGAGGCCAGAAGGCTTCTGGCTCAGGGTATTGACCCTAATGCAAAGAAACAGGCAGAGGTTAAAGAGCTTAAAGCCAAACGTGATAATACACGCTCCTTCAGAACAGTAGCCAAAGCGTGGTTCGCCACGAAAACAAAATGGTCTGATGATTATGGTGATGCCGTATGGAAGCGCCTTGAAACTTATGTCTTCCCGGTAATCGGTGACAAAGATGTTGCCGAACTGGATACGGGTGATCTGCTGGTTCCGGTGAAAAAGGTGGAGGCTCTTGGTTATCTTGAAGTCGCCATGCGCATTCAACAATACATTACAGCGATCCTCCGTCATGCCGTGCAGCAAAAACTGATACGCCATAACCCAGCCTATGATATGGAAGGTGCAGTTCAGAAACCACAAACTGAACACCGCCCTGCACTTGAGCTGGAAGAAATACCCCAGCTACTGAACAAAATTGCCGAATACAAAGGCCGCAGGTTAACCATACTGGCAATACAGCTCAATCTGATGATTTTCATTCGTTCCAGTGAGCTTCGTTTCGCTCGCTGGTCTGAAATTGATTTCAAAAGTAAGTTATGGGTGATACCCGAACAGCGTGAAGCAATTGAAAACGTCAAACATTCGACTCGTGGGGCTAAAATGAAGCGTAAGCACTTCGTTCCCCTTTGTAAGCAGGCCATGAAGATACTCAAAGAGATCCGACAACTGACTTATGAAGAAGGCCATGATGATGGATTAATCTTCACTGGCTGTTATGACTCGTTTAAACCCATGAGTGAAAACACCATCAACAAAGCCCTGCGTAATATGGGATATAACACGAAGCAGGACATCTGTGGACACGGTTTTCGTACTCTGGCCTGTAGTGCCTTAATTGAGTCCGGGCTATGGTCAGAAGACGCTGTAGAGCTTCAAATGAGCCATAAGGAAAGTAACAGTGTTCGCGCTGCTTATACCCATAAAGCCAAGCACCTTGAACAGCGCCGCCTGATGTTGCAGTGGTGGGCTGACTACCTTGATGCAAGCAGAAACGGTATGGTAAGGCCGTTTGAGTTTGCTACAAATAAATAAAGGGAAAGGCCGTTCGCGGCCTTTCAACTTCATGCTTAATTACAGTCTATGCTGAATATGATACTGAATCTTTTTCTATCGCTAAACCAGCGATTTTTTCCAGCATTATTTCCCAGAGTGCGTATTTTCTTTTGTGCTCAATAAACAGAGATTTTAAATACTCTTCTGTTGAAGGGATTTTTTCAGTCCATGCAATATCTTTACTGTAATCAATGCTTTTTTTCATATCAGATGCCGCATAGCTGTAGTATTTACTCTGAGAACGACTGATACTGTCCTCTGCCAGCACTCTACGGAGCAGAGTTGCAGAACATGCATAACCATGCCTGTAAAGCTCACTCGATAAGGTACGAACAAAAGAACCGCGTAATAAAGACATCATCTCTGCGATTTCATCTTCACTCGCATTCATGACTTCAGAATCAAGTTTTCCATAACTATCTGTCCCGGACAAGAAAAGAATAACAAACGGAAAGCCTTTTTTCTTTGCTATGCCAGAGAACAAATCCAGTGAGTCATTATTTTTCTCCACCCGATTATAGATATTATAAAAAATAACATCACACCTGTTCTTAAATCCGTCTATACAAATTGTTTTTGCCTGCTGAATCTCGCCTTCTTCAATCAACGCCAGAGCCAACACCTCAGTCCATTTATCACGAAGCCCTGCCTGATCAACTGATTTATCTTCTTTGATTTTATTGAGAACCTGAATGGCTTCCTCAGTACACAGTTCATCAACCAGCAACTCAGCAAACTTAATGATGTATTCTGGCTGGTTCAGTTTTCTTTTCTCAAAGCATTGCCTGATGAAATCAACATCCCTGATATACAGACTTAACTCAACAGCATCATTAACATCACCTGTCTTAAGAAGACTTTCCCTTAAAGCACGAATAACATTGTATCCCAGATCTTTTTTATACTTATCAAAAATATCAAAGTTAAAATATACATCACCTTTAAGTACGGAAATTATTTTATCCGCTATAACATCAATGCTTTTGTCTTTTTGTAGGGACAGGGATTTTAACCATATTTCGACAGCACCATTATAATAGTCCATCCATGATCCATCTGATGTATCTGCAATTTCGCTGACTTTATCAAATGAGAGCAGTAAATCATGGCAAAACGCCTCGGTTTTTTCAGGCAGCGTTGATACCGTCTTTTCAAGTGGAAATATGACATTCCTGTATAGCCCCTCAAAAAAAATCGCTGCTTCATAATAATCATAAAAGCGTTTTGTTTTAATTACCCTTTTGTATTCAGCCTCAGCCTTTTTCAGTGATTCTTCTGGAGTTAACAGATATTTATTAATAAGAAAGGATTTTGCCTGACCATTATCCTCTGCAATATCACAAATTATTTGCATGAGTTGATCGGCAGGTATTTCTTTGAGTAAAGCAAGTTGTTTCTTGTTCAGTTTAGCCATCATCACATCCTGATAATGTTTGGTAGACGCAGAAAAGCTAATTGTACTAACACGAGGACAGAACATTCAATAAAAGCATTAACATAATGATTTAAAAAGAAATCTGTAGCACACTGTTCATTGATGAAATGCACTATTTACCGTAAAATATCCCCCATCACACAGTAACCTGATACAGATACGTGGAATGGTCAATGAACAAACTTTCGCCTGAAATGCCCGAACTGCAATCAATGAATATCACTGCCGATAACATCACCAAGCTTAAATCATTGTTTCCTGAAGCCTTTAATGAAAACGGCATTGATTTTGACGTTTTAAAACAGCTTTTGGGTGAAAATGTAGACGAAAAAGAAGAACGCTATGGCCTGAACTGGCATGGTAAGCGTCAGGCTCGTCAGCTTGCTCTTACCCCTTCCCGTGGCACCTTACGCCCATGTAAAGATGAAAGTGTTGATTGGCATAACACCAAAAACCTCATGATCGAAGGTGATAACCTTGAAGTGTTAAAGCTTCTTCAAAAAAGTTATGCCGGAAAAGTGAAGCTTATTTACATCGATCCGCCTTACAATACCGGTAAAGATTTTGTCTATCCTGACAACTTCCAAGATAATATGAAAAATTATCTTGAAATTACTGGACAGACAGAAGACGGAGCACGTTTAAGCACAAATACAGAAACCAGTGGGCGTTACCATACTGATTGGTTAAATATGATTTACCCACGTTTAAAACTTGCAAGAAACTTGTTGAAAGAAGATGGGGTTATTTTCATTTCCATTGATGATACTGAAGTTGATAATTTAAAAAAAGTTTGCTCGGAAATTTTTGGTGAAGAGAACTTTGTTGCTAATATTGTATGGCAAAAAAAGTACTCACCACAAAATGATGCAACATATTTTAGTGATATGCATGATCATATTTTAGTCTATGCAAAGCAAAGGAAGACTTCAAAAAATGATTCAAACGGTTGGAACATAGATTTTCTACCAAGATCAGACGAACAAAATGCAGCATATAAAAACCCCGACAATGACCCTCGTGGAGTGTGGAAGTCTGTAGATTTATCAGTCAAAACTTATTCCAAGGCTAATGATTACTCAATTACCACACCATCAGGACGTATTGTAACTCCTCCCGCCAGTAGATGCTGGCAGGTTTCTGAAAAACGTTTTGTAGAATTGTGTAAAGAAAATAAAATTTGGTTTGGAGAAAATGGTAATAATGTTCCATCAATCAAAAGATTCCTGACTGAGGTCCAAGATGGTGTTGTTCCTACAACATGGTGGTCATATAAAGAATGTGGACATAATCAAGAGGCCAAGCAGGAACTAAAAAAACTCATGGAGGGAGAATCTGTATTCTTTGACACACCTAAGCCATTGAGATTATTAGATAGAATATTACACTTAGCAACAACCAATGATAAAGATTGTATTATCCTAGATTTTTTCGCAGGGTCAGGTACCACGGCTCACGCAACTTTGAATAAAAATATTGCTGACAGTGGTTCACGCCGATATATTGCTGTGCAATTACCTGAAAAAATAGATGATGAAAAATACTATACAATATCAGAATTAACCAAAGAACGCCTCCGCCGCGCTGGTAAAAAGGTTCGTGAAGACAATCCAGAGTGGAAAGGTGATGTTGGTTTTCGTGTTTTCAAACTCGATACATCTAACATTCGTCCGTGGGAAGCCACAGCAGAAACCCTTTCAGAACAGCTTGATGCTTATGTAAGCCCAATCCTTGAAGGCCGTAGTGAAGAAGACTTGCTGACTGAACTGATGCTTAAGCGTGGTATTGATCTCAGCGTGAACGTTGAAGTTCGCCAGTTTGATGGATTAACCGTTTCTTGTGTTGACGGTGGTAAATTGTTTACCTGCTTTGCTAAACAAATCCCTGCATCTTCAGTAGAAGAACTGACCAAGGGGATCATCGACTGGCATAAGAGTTTGAAAGCTGGCAAAGATACTGTCTGCTATTTCCTTGATGACGCATTTGAAAATAATATTGCTAAAACTAATCTTTGCGCCATTCTGGAACAACACGGCCTGACTAACCTGCACAGCCTGTAAGGGAATGAGATGAAACTACATTTTGAATCTGACCTTACCTATCAGCAAAACGCCATAACATCAGTTTGCGATCTGTTTGAAGGTCAGGAAAAATGGGAAAGCGAAATGACTGTGCTGGCACCAGCTCAGGGCGTTCTCTCATTTGAAGGTTCAACGGGTTCAATGCCTGTTAACCCACAAATACCCGAAGATGATGTTCTGCTGAAAAACCTGAACAATGTTCAGTTAAAAAACCAGCTTCCACCTTCACCTGTGCTCGACAGCCATGATTTTACTGTCGAGATGGAAACAGGGACAGGTAAGACGTATGTTTATCTTCGCACCATGCTTGAGTTGAATAAACGATATGGCATGAGCAAATTTATCATCGTAGTTCCTTCCGTTGCCATCAAGGAAGGCGTTTATAAAACACTACAAATTACTGAAGAGCATTTCAAAAGCCTGTATGCGGGAGTTCCATACGAATACTATCTGTATGATTCGGCAAAACCTGCGGATGTTCGAAATTTTGCAACCAGTTCTGTTATGCAGATCATGGTAATGACTGTGGGTGCGATTAACAAAAAAGATGTTAACAAGCTCTATCAGTCCAGTGAAAAAACAACTGTGGACGATCTGGATAAGCCCATTGATTTAATCCGTGCTACACGTCCAATTATTATTGTCGATGAACCGCAAAGTGTTGATGGTGGCTTAAATGGTGCAGGTAAAACCGCACTTGATGCTATGCACCCAATGTTTACCTTACGCTATTCAGCGACACATGTGCATAAACATCATATGGTGTATCGCCTCGATGCCATTGATGCTTACAATCAGAAACTGGTGAAACAAATCGAAGTTGCCGGGCTTGAAGTCCAGAATGCAAGCAATAGCCCCTATGTAAAACTGGTCAGTATTAACAGTAAGAAGAATAGCATTAGCGCGACTGTTATTGTTGATATAGCCGATAAAAAAGGGAATGTAACTCGTTCTGAAATTACCGTGCATGACGGTATGACACTTGATGACGAAACGGGGCGTGATATTTATCAGGGATACAGGATAAGTGAGATCCGCACGGGCAAAGAAGGCTATCTGACACTGGAGACGCCTTCTAATACCTACTATATGCAAGTGGGTGATGTCGTGGGTGATATTGACCCGATGCTCATCCAGCGTCATATGATTAGGCGTACAATTCGTGAACATCTTGATAAAGAACTTCGCCTGAATTCCCAGCAAATCAAGGTTCTCACCCTGTTCTTCATTGATAAGGTTGATTTCTATCGCCAGACTAATGAAGAAGGACTTCGTGAACCGGGTGAATATGCTCGTATCTTTGAAGAAGAATATCTAAAAGCGATCAAAAGCCCCGCATATAAAGATTTGCTCCCTTCTCATCCAGAACATGCTAAAGACGTTCATGATGGTTATTTCTCCATTGATAAAAAAGGTGGATGGGCTGAAACAACCGAAAGCAATAATGCAGGCCGCGAAAATGCGGAACGCGGTTATAACCTCATCATGAAAAATAAAGAGAAGCTTTTGAGTTTCTCGAATCCAGTGAGGTTTATTTTTTCACACTCTGCTTTGAAAGAAGGCTGGGATAACCCCAATGTATTCCAGATCTGTAGCCTTCGAGAGATGGGAAGTGAACGAGAACGTCGTCAAACATTAGGGCGTGGTCTTCGCCTGTGTGTTAACCAAGAGGGTGAACGTGTTCGTGATGACAGCATTAACATTCTGACTGTAATTGCCAGTGAAAATTATGAAGCCTATGCTGAACGACTACAGAGTGAAATTGAGAACGAAACAGGCATCCGTTTTGGTATCATCGAAAAAGATGCGTTTGCACATCTGATCGCCTCTGATTACCCGCAAGGTGTAGGTATCGCAGGTTCACATGAGATTTGGGCTGAACTCCAGACTGAAGGTTATCTGGAAAAGTCGGGAAAAATAACTAAAGCACTGAAAGAAGCCCTTTTCAAAAACACTTTTGCTGTTGGCGAGAAGTACGCCTTACTACAGGAACAAATTGAAACTATCCTACGTAAATCAGCAGGGCGACTCAATATAAACAATGCTGATGAGCGTAAAACAATCAAATACCGGAAAGAAGTCTTAAACAGCCCGGAATTCGAAGCGTTATGGCAGCGCATTTGTCAAAAAACGCTGTACCGTCTGGCATTTGATGAAGATGAATTGATTAAATCCTGTACGAAATCACTTTCTGAAATGCAGCCTGTAGCGAAAGCAATGGTCAGTTTCAGCAAAGCAACAATCAAACAAAGTCAGTCAGGTCTTGATGTTAAGGCGAAGACTAATGGTACGACAAGCTCTGTTATTGATGTTGCAGAGCAGCCACTACCAGATATTCTTGGTGTTCTACAGGAAAAAACCGGACTGACAAGACGCAGTTTATGCACCATCCTGAAAGAGAGTGGAAGACTCGCTGATTTTGCTAAAAATCCACAGCAGTTTATCAGTGAAGCTATAGGCCGAATCAACTACTGCAAACGCCTGTCAATTGTTGATGGTATTAAATATTATCCACTAAAAGGCGAGGTGTATGCGCAAAGTCTCTTTATGGATAAAGAGCTAACAGGATATGCCCGTAATCTTTTTGAAACCTCGTCTAAGTCAGTTTACGAATACGTTCCTAAAGATTCTGAAGTCGAAAGCCGTTTCGCTCAGGAACTCGAAGAACAGGATGAAGTTAAGCTTTATGTGAAGCTGCCGGGATGGTTTAAAATCCCGACACCATTAGGGACTTATAATCCTGACTGGGCCTTAGTCATTGAGGACAATGGTGAAGACCATATTTACTTTGTTGTTGAGACAAAAAGTAAACACGTTGGTCTTGGTAATGAAGAAGATGCGAAAATAACTTGTGGCAATGCGCATTTTATGTCACTCAAAGATCAGTTGATTAATCCTGCTAGATACATGCGCTCTACCAATCTAAATGAGGTTGTGAGCAGCATATAAAAGAAGGGGGCCAAGCGGCCCTTTCTTTTTATTTTTTGAATTAAACCAACTCGATTTCCGTGCCCTTACCCGCAGATAGTGGTGAGTGATTATTTCATGCTCAGGTCGAGACCTGTTATCAAAACTCTTTCAATTATAGTAAGTAAGAGTTAATCTCTTAATTTACAATTCTTATTGCAAAACATCTAACATTGTCCACTGAACAATCATTCCCGTCCTCAGTACAAGCATCAGACCCACTTGCGACCCAACCTTGTGCTGCCATTCCATTACTATTAATTTTGGATTGACAAATATCTCCATAATTACTACCACTAGAAACTGAAAATTGAGTTCTCTCAATTCTTGCAGAACTACTTTTCCACACACCATTAACACATGATACCGCCCTACCTTCTGATGTTCTTCCTATTAGTCCATTAGGAGAGCATCCAGCTCCTATAGTAGCCTTTCCATTTATATAAACGAACTCTCCCGCGTTAATTCTTCTATCAGCATCTATATTACCATTTGAATGAATATAGTTAGAGTTAAGATTTCCTGATGCCCACACATATTGAGCATTCACCTGATGACCAGCATTGATATCATTAGAGGCATAAATATTACCAGAACTATTCATATAAGCATTTACAGTTCCTCCCGAACCTATTCCTACTGTTCCAGCGGCATATACATCAAGTGTTCTTAAACCACCATCCCAGCCAGATGGTAACTCATTTGGATCGTACCCCATTAAACCAAGCCTTTGATCTATTTTGGCATTTCTATTAACTTGTAATACTGTTGTATAATTTCCTGCAGATGATGAATATCCAGCGGCATCTCCACCAAGCGTAATGGTATCACCATAACCATTATGTGCTATAACTTGAGCGGCAGCAGTTACATTGCCTCCTGAATTAACATTACTTCCAAAATTACCTGTACCTGATGCTGTTATGTTTTTAGCATTATTTATATCATTATTACCCATATTTAAATCACCTGTCATGGGGAGAGTTCCATCACGGCGTAAATATATGGAATATAATGCACTATTAAAACCAGTTCTAAATCCAAGTAAACCACTACCCGTAATATTACTGAAATTAGAAGAAGACTCCTGCCATTGCCCCTGCATCCCGGAAATAACTGTTGTACTCTGAGTCATACCACTATCCACTCCAGCAGTTTGCATTGCTTTTCCAATCAGATCGTAGCGTGCGTAAATTAATATATCCATTAACAGCTTCACCAATTTTTCTGATCTGTTCTCCGGCTGCTTTGCCGTAAAGTCCTCTTGCGATGCCTTCATATCCTGAAACTTCATAAAAGCCACCATCGTCCCAACACCAAGAACCAATACAAGTTCTAATAGTGAGAATCCTTTTTTCATTTTCATCGTCCTTTTTATTTTCACTTAATATTAAATTAGCAAAAATAAAAAAGAGGTCAAGATATCAGCAAAATAAGGTGATTGACTTCCCCCTCCACAAAAATAGGATTTTTGTAATTATCCAGAAGATAACATGCTTGCCCAGTGGCGATTTTACTACTTTGAATGTCAGGTTCGTATATGTTTAATTGAGCAGTATTGTTTTCTGGATTATGGAACGAAATACGGGGGGAGGTTATGAAAATCCTGATCGGGCAGAGGTAGTCGTTTTTACCTAATCAGGATTAAAAATTTTTTATTGCTTATATTGACAACATTTAACGGTAACCCATACAGTTCTATCTTCACGATGATAAGCTCGAAAACCAGCGGCAGTATATCCTGCTCGTCCATCACAGACAGCGAAACCATTACTACCAGAACCCCATTGTGCGTAATCAGGTTTTGGTGAATCCTCTTCTGTGTTATAACATTTGTCATAATCGAAATAACTATTTTTATAGCTTTCCCATGTCCCATTAACACAAGATAAAATAGAACCTTCTTTTGATCTTCCTTGTAATCCATTTGGTGAACACGTAGCCCCAACCGTAGCCTGACCATTAAGCTGTATAAATTCTCCCACCGTAGCGCGTCCGGTGGATTCTAATGTAGCACCTTTGACATTTTCAGTGGCAGTTATATTACCACTTGCTGTAAGATCCCCCCCTGAACTAATCGCACCATTTACCCTAAAAACTACCGTTGATTTTCTATCAGCGACTGGAACTTTAGGAGAATGTATCGTTAATCGTTTTGGAGACTGGAGATTTATTTCATAATCATCGCCAATTGCATCGCCACCCATTCCAATAACGTCACCATAGCCATTTTTAGCCCACACCCAATTACCGGCTGAAATATTACCGTCCGCATCAATTTTTCCAGTAGCTTTAATGTTTCTTGCTTGTAGGTCGCCTGTCGTCGTAATGTTGCCAGTGGCATTGAGCGCGGCGACATTGTTAATATTATGCCCATCTAAGTTTAAATCGCCAGTCATTGGCAATGTTCCATCACGTCTTAAATAAACAGAATATAACGCACTATTAAAACCAACTCTAAATGCTAACTGTCCAGTGGATGTGATATTATTAAAATTAGCAGACGTTTCTGACCATTGACCACTATGCCCAGAAGCAATAGATGTTGTTTTAGTTATACCGCTATCTATACCAGCGGTTTGCATGGCATTCCCTAATAAATCATAACGTGTTTTTCCGCCTTCAATCCATGCCGTCGATGTCGTTATAAGACCATTAATAACATAGTTAGGTGAAGTTCCATCTCGTTTTAATATGATTTTATACGAGGATTTATTAGCATTAGTGCCTGTGTGGGTTGAAGGTAGTAAACCTTCGTTAATCAATGTCTGGTAAGTAATTTCACATACTGAACCTGAACAGGTTCTTGGCCCCGGATCGGTTCCTGTTCCGGCAGCATTGGATAAGGTTGACAACTTATCATAACGGATATTTATATAGCCATTGACTGCTTCACCGATCTGTTTCATTTGTTGACCGACAGTAGAAGCCATTATACTCTCCTGTTCATTTTTCATATCCTGAAACTTCATAAAAGCCACCATCGTCCCAACACCTAAAACAAGAGTTAATTCTAGTAAAGAGAATCCTTTTTTAATTTTCATTTTCATCGCCATTTTTATATTCACGTATTAATTAATTATCAAATAACAAACAAAAATCAAGGTGTAAGAAAAACTATATAGAAGAATAAGAACTAATAAATGAATAAAAATGGCCCCTTTAAATAAGAAGCCAAAAAATAAGCTATCAATACATTAATGTTAGATAGACGTGAAAATTAGTGTATTATCATTTCCACCATTTTGACACTGTGTAGCAGTTCCTGCGACATCCAGCACACCGCCAGCAGGTTTAACATTACCGACCGTGCCTACTCCTGCCGTATAGAAATTGCCTGCCGCTGCTGTAATAATTTTTGTACATTCTGCTGCAGGGACATTCTTATATGTTATGGTGAATGATGACCCTTGCGCTGATGAAGGACCTGTATTTGCTGATTCAACGACAACGTCACCCTTAAAGGCATTAATAGGTGTTGCTGAAGAACCAGAACCACTTAACATGTTATCTGGGAATATTTTCGCCTGAACAGCAACAGTATTTGTCAATCCGGTAAAACTGGATGCTGAAGTATAAAGCGCTTTAACACCAGCTTGGATTGTTGCTATGTTATTGCTTTCAGCCTGTGCACGTTGAGACGCTTGCACTTTAGGATATACGATAAATGCTGCTACCACTAACGCTGCGATAATACCAAGAACAAGTAATAGTTCTAAAAGTGAGAAACCTTTTTTACTTTTTATTTTTTTAATTAATACTGTATTTTTCATTTCTTTTATATCTCCATTGTTTAATAAAATGATATAAAGAAAATAATAAATTTAAAAATAAACGCAACCACTTTAACAATATTATATACAAAGTAGCCGATAAGCGGATTACTTAACAGAAAATAAAAAGACCGTGTTCACTTACGGTCTCTTTATCGGGAGGATACCCCCATGACTTTATTAAATACCACCACAGCTTACAAGATTTGAATATGGAGTTATTCATCTGTGATGATAAAAATAAAATACAATTAATATAAAATAATGTCAAATTTAATTCAATAAAAGTTGAATACATATAACATTTTATATTTATACAATGACTTCTATATTCCATTAGGTTTTTCGGCCTTTCATACTAGCCAGAAATAACATTCCGCTTCTTTTAAATCTTTCTTTATCATCTGGATGTAGGTGGGGTATCTCTAGTAGCATACCTAAAACAAGATCCTTATCCACCGTAAAAACATCACAATCAAGAGCCTTGGCAACTTCCGCACCTAAAATTATTTTCTGGCGTGTTTCTATCTGTTTAGACTCTTTCTTAGACTTATGTTGTAAACGATTTAAACGCATCTGAGCAGATGCTAATTGCTGTTCCAGTGTCTTTTTTATTCGTGGTTTCTTTCTGGTTTGTTCTTTATCTGAAATATCACTCATTTTCTATCCTCTTATAGTTCCATGATACATATATATTTCTTATAAATATGTTAGTCAATGAGGATATTTGAAAAATTGGATTATTATTTCTTTTTATACGATGGGAACTTTTCTTTTAACATATTAAAGCAGTTGATAACATTCTCATGCTCTACTGAAAAATGATCTACACTCCTTTTCAGGAGATCATTGGCAACATCAACGATAAATTGACTTCTTTCACTATGATTATAGACAGTAAATACATCAGCTATCCAGTGATAGCAGCAAAGCGTCAACAAAATACAATAGTCTTGATATTCTTTAATGCCTGATAAAAAAGTATATCCGTTATAATCTACTTGCCTTGTTCTTCTATAATATTGTCTAAGCGTGGGTTTCATTATTATTAAATTGTTTTTAACTATATCATAGTGAATGTCATCCTGAACGTAGTCGTTTTTAAGAAAGAAACTATTACTATGAACATATAATGCATAGGCAATTGTTTCAGTACAGATTCCATATTCCTCGCATAAAGCCTTTGAGACAACAGGATTATTTTCTATATATCTTATAAACTCACTTTCTTTCAAGTTTTTTGTTTTCAATTTTTTCATGTATTACCTCTTATAAAAAATTATAATATCATCATTAATGAATGCTTTAACGACGAAATGGCACTGGTTTTCTCCATTCAAACTCTGCCTCAAACCTTTCTTTATTTCTTTCATTTTTGATCTGACAAGATATACGATTGTTGAGGATCTTTTTTCGAGCAATTTTTAAAACTTCTTTCATTTCACATTTTACAAGCTTTCTACCTTTAATTTTCATTTCTTCATATATGGCATTATTGATAAAATCTCTTTCTTTAGCTGATAGTATCTTTAATCTTCCTTGCTCATCCGCATTATTTGAAATGGTATTAATTGTTTCATCTTCTTTTTCTTCCATATCAACTCTACTCTTCTTTTGTTTTTTTGATTTTTGCTCTTTTCTAATCGAGCGGACTTGATCACGAGCAATAAATTTGACAGTTTGTTTTTCTTTTTTATTTAGTGCTTTACCTTTTAACTTAGCGGCTTCTTCCAGAAAATCATCTATTATCTTTTTTTCATTCTCAGTAAGATTTTGTATCCATCCCATTCTTAGTTTTTTTGTTTTACTTTCCATATCATTACCTTTTTATTTATATTTTTTAATTAATACAATTAAAAAACAAAAAACTCAAATTAATCCATGCACCATATTTAATTTATAAGCCTACTTATCTTTCGTTAGTGCCTTGATGAAATGGCACCTACCTACTGATATTTTTAAAATTATTTTTTTGTACTAGTAGTACTAGAATTTTATTAGATTAGGTTCTGGGGTTTTAGATAGCGACTTTCAGTCGTAGTAGTTTTCCGTCAGGAAAACTTAGTTTTTCTGCAAGCTTCACCCCCCTAACCCCCCGTAAAAAAATACTATTGTAATATTTTTTTTAGGTTCGCAGGTTGGCGATTCTCACCGTAGCTATTGAGTTCCAGCACGTTTCCATTACTGGGACACCCCATCGGACTCCTACGGATACATCATGATCATTTAAAGCATTTTCTCGTTTTACTAAAGAAAATTATACTACCGCTTTATAGATTTTAGATGAACGCTTCAAGTTGGTGGCTACCGACTTCCCCCCGTTTATATGCCACCTACAATAACCTAAGAACAAAACAGTTTTTAACACATGATGTCCAAAGATTCTTAGACCTGATACACAGGTTTAACGTTATTGCTTTTGAAGACTAAAATGTTTTTGGAAATGGTATTTGAAAGGCTTGTAAAAAGTTGAGATTTAGATTTGACAAATATGAAAAGATTATTTAATACTTTATTATATTTGTAATCACGTTATTCCTCTAACTGATTACAAGGCTTCAAAAGTCGGCAAAACTTTTTTAGTCCTTAAAAAGTCAACTTTGAAAGTTGGCTTTTTTTGTATCTTTATTTTATTTACAACACAACATTTTACTTGTCAAATAAAACAACCTAACTTTATTAAAAATAAAAAAGACCAGACAAACTTAAATATATTTCGTCAAAAAACACATTTAACATATGATCTCATGGATTTTTATTTGATTTTTACTGTTTAATCAGCAATAACTAAAATGGTTATGATACAAAAGGTGATAAATGAAAAGGCAGATTATAAAAATATCATGGGCTAAAGATTCAGAGGGAAAGGTTATCCATGTAAACGATGCTATAAAGGATAATAACTATTATTGCCCATGCTGTGATGAAAAATTAATATTGAGAGCAGGAACTATAAAAAGAAAACACTTTTCACACAGAAATGATTCTAAATGCGATCCAGAATCGGTTTATCATAAACTGGCTAAGTTTCTTATTTGTTATGCTATTGATGAAAACTCAAAAGGTCTTAAAAAAATAGAAGTTGTTAGTAAATGTCATGGTTGTGATAAAGAACATAAAAAAATAATAACGCCTTGTATTTTCTCAAATGCTAAAGAAGAGGTTCCTATCGATAAATATCGTTGTGATGTTGTCGCTTACCTGAACAATGGTAATAAAGTAGCAATTGAGGTTTTCCATACTCATGAAATAGATGAGGAAAAAAAGAAAAACCTATCAATACCGTGGATTGAGTTAAAATCAGAAACAGTAATTGAAGATCCTTTTTTGTGGATTTGTGATGACTTTAAATTTAAATTAAGTTTTTGTAGTGATTGCATAAAACACTTCAAAAAAATCATTTCTGTATGTGATAAGTACAAAATAGGCAGAAAACTCTATACACCATTGAACATACCTAATGATGAGGAATATAATTATATTGCCGACTTAATTACATGTTATCGTTGTAAAGCTATCACGCCAGTATTCTTTCATAATAATGGAACCGAATATGATGCCCCACATACATTAAAATTTATCAAGACACCTAAAGTTCCAAAAGGCTATCTCACTAATACTTGCGCTAAATGTGGTACAATATTAGGCATGAAATATGTATTTGGGGAAACATCACACATAAATAAACTTCAAGATTTCGAAATTTTTAGAGACCTAGAATTAGAGTCCTTATTCTACGAGAAACAACAGTGGTTTGGAAATATAAGTTCTAAGCAAAAAGAGTTAAACCTGATAAGATGTAAATTAATGGAGAATTGAAAAGCTACTGTACTACCACGTTCAGGCAGCACTTCGTGATTATTTCCGATAATCACTGAGCTGATAACAGGCTCGTCCTGTTATAGATTGGATTTATCCAAAAATGGTGTTTACAAGAATCTGCACAAAAATGCAACACCCTCTACAGGTAATTGTGCAACACATACGTGTGCAAACACTAACTTTAAATGTCTAATACTCATCGCGTTACTTATTTTTTCTTTTTAATGATTTAAAGTTTACTTATCAATTTCTAACACTGATTTCATACCTTAACCTATTCTAAATTGTTTTTATCTAATTTTTATAAAATTTATCGTTCCCGCCTACGGCGGGAGACTAATTTAACTACTTTTGCCCTTACGGGCGCTCTCTAAAACCATGATCATTAAGATTCGTGTAATACCTCAGCCGTTCATCCGATTCTAGCCCTGTTAATTTCACAGCCTGTAAAACTAGAGTTATTATTTAAGTATAGAAAAACTTTAAACATTGTCGTTATTTTTAGCTCCGTTAGGAGATATAAAAATAAAGCAATGCCCACCTATACACTGCTACGCAGTGTGTGGGGTCTACCGACGGTTGCCTGCCGCAGGCTAACACCGTTTCCTTCGGAAACAAGGTCAACGTCAACACCAGAGTTTTTCTTGCGAAAAACTAAAACCAGCATAGTCGCATTGGAGAGTTATATTTTGGTTTGATATTTAAATTTATATTGAGGTTGTTTTTATTGTATGGCTATTTTTCATCTTGATTTTAAAATTGTGAAACGTTCAGAAGGCAGGTCTTCCGTTGCGAAGGCTGCCTATCATGCTCGTACACGTATAACAGATGAAAGAACAGGCGATACATATGATTATAGCCGCCGTACTGATTTATATGGGCATTTCATATTAGCTCCAGCTAACGCACCAGAACACATCGTAAAAGACTCTACAGCATTGTGGAATGAAGTTGAAAGAGTTGAGCGTCAACAAAATGGTCAAACATCCCGTTATTTTGACGTTGCTATTCCTGCCGAGTTAAACAATGACGACAAGAAAAAACTTGTCCTTGAGTATTGCCAGAAAAATTTCGTTGATAAAGGCATGATTGCCGACATCGCTTTTCATGATCTTGATAGCGACAACCCACATGCTCACGTTATGTTGACGTTAAAAACCATAGGCCCGGAAGGTTTTGGTAAAAAAGAAAGAAGCTGGAATGACAGAAAAATGTCTGTGTTGTGGCGTGAATCATGGGCTTCTATGGCTAACAGATATCTCGAATCCGCTGGTTCATCAGAACGTATTGATCATCGTTCTCTTCAGGCCCAGCATGAGGAAGCATTAGAGAAAGCAGCGGTAGCTCTGGATAATGAAGAAAAAGCCCTATGGCTTGCTAAAGCCGCTGAAACAAATCGTCCTCCAATGAAGCGTATCCACAGTGCCAAATGGCGTAATAAAGCTGCTCAGGAACAAAGAGCCGCAGAACAGGCTGTTCGTGATGCTGCCAAGCAGGAAGCCGTTGAAGTCTACAAAACATTCAGCGAACTTGATCTTGAAATCGTCGTTGATGTCAGAAGCTTTACGATTACACATCTTGCTGAACCAGAAGAGATTGTATTACCAGAAACGCGCTCCGGCTCTTCGACCAATGAAACGCAAAGACCTGTTTTGGTTGCACCAGCTCCTCATACTCGTATGCGTGGAGTCAAATCTTACCGTGATAAAACAAAAGTCAGTAAGGTTGTTGCTGGTATTCCGCCATCAATCAGTATTTCTGATTCTGGTACAAATACTATTCTGAAAACATCCACCTCTCAAAACCCAAACAGGGCATCCAGAAGCGCCCCTGACCGTGCAAGAAAGCATAAGACTACTCCACGTCAGGATAATATTTTTAAACGCTTCACTGCCCTCTTAGTTGATTTTATCAGGGATAAATTCATATGGGCTAAAACAGACAAAATTAAAGTTGATATTATCAGTGAGGAACATGATAAACGTATTGCTGAAAACTACGTCTTTGACGAGGTATTAGGCCGTCATATCTCTCGCACTGAATATGAGAAAAAAGCCAAGTTTAACCAAGATGACTATAAACCAACACCTGATGAGATCACCCGTTTCCCAAGCCGTCCGAAGCAGGAACAACCAGAAATCGATCACAGCAAGGATCTAACCCCTTCTATGTCACTTGAGCAGGTCAGAAAGAATAGCTATCAAAGGTTGAGGCAGCCGAGCTATCGTGGCAAGAACTAATCATTCCTGATTTTCTGCATTGACTATAAGAAGCCTTCTATGGTTCTATCCCTATTGATTCAAACAACGAGGATAACCAAATGCAGTACCTTTACCATTTTACATCGCAGAAAGCTGCTGAAAAGATTGTAGCTGATGGTTCTATCTTGCTAGGACGGTTTCTCTCATCCAATGGTGTTGTTATGGAAAACTCAGCAGTTAGTTTGACTACAGACAAAGATCCCGTTGGGCACGGTTTACCAGATGGTAGAGAAATCACTCTAAAACAGGCTGAAACATTAAAATATTACACCATAATCAATGACAGGCTTCATTCCATCAATAACATAAAATGCAGAATCACTATAGCCCCTACAGGGCTAGATATTGTATCCGCCAGTGAATACTATAAAAACAGCCCAGATTTATTACGCGGGCTTTCCATTGCTGCTTATTTTCCTGTTGGTTTTGATGGCATCGGTCCAACTCACGAAAAAGATATATTGATTAAATCCAAAGCATCTACTTGGTGGTATTCTTTTGTGCCTATTACTGTTGCATCAAATATAATATCTTTTGGCATTGATATAACTGGTGAAGGTAAACACTATGAGGAATTGTCACCACCTGATTTCCAACAACTTTGCCAGTATATACATCAATGATTGGCGGTTCGTTTTTCATACTATGTAAAATATATTGTTGAAGATCAGTTAAAAGTATCTGATCTTTTTCTTTTTTTGTTTGGAACATGATTTTCTCCTATTTTATTTATAAGAATAATAAAACTAAACGTTTTATTCACTCAGATCACTCAGTAATCGTCACAAACATTTAGCTTCATTTTTCTGCTATTTTTGTTATCTTTACTATGGGGAATAATAAATCAATCGAGAGATGTCAATAGGGGCAATATCCATACATCCTCTATTCGTATTGTATTTACTCCTAAGTCCATGTTTTCAATATCTAATATTATTAATAACAAATGACAACAAAAAACTTTCGATGTAGAATGTAAAATCACTTTACAGCGAATGGTTTGTTAAAAATGGATCTTAATAATCATATAATCGATAATTTAAATTATTACTTAAATACAAGCACTCCAGAATATGCTTTCATGATTACTGGCGGGTGGGGAGCTGGGAAAACCTATTTTATAGAAAATTTCATAAAGGAATATAATAAAAATGCCATTGATAGTCAGTCTGGAAATAAAATAATAAAAATAAGTTTATTCGGCTTTAAAACCACATCCAGTATTGATGAAATGATTTTCCAATCATTACACCCACTTTTAGGCCACAGATATACTAAGTTAGCAGGTAATATTCTAAAAGGAGCATTAAAGCTCGGTTGTAAGATAGATATAAATGGCGATAGCAAACCGGATGTAGATATTAATGCAAGTTTAGATAAAATAAAATTCAGAGAAATATTCTCTACTAATACGGATAGCGGAGAGATCATTATCGCATTAGATGATCTTGAACGCACTGATATCCCGTTAAAAGAAATTCTCGGGTATGTTAATTATCTTGTCGAAATTTCAAAGGTTAAAGTCATTCTCATAGCTAATGAAAAAATTCTACATGAAAAGGATAAATCATCCGAGGATAAAAATACGGATATTTATTCAAAATTTAAAGAAAAAGTTATAGGAAAAACATTCCAAATTAAACATAATATTGATAATGTTTTGGATGGCTTCCTCGATGAATCAGAATGTGCGCCATTAAAGAGACATAGAGATGTCATTAAAAATATCTATATACGCTCAGATGATACAAATCTCAGAAAACTAAAGCAAAGTATTTTAGATTTTGGATACATAGCAAATTATATCGATGAAGAAAAATTTAAAAATGAAGAGTATTCATCGCTTTTAATACGCGTTTTCTTTGCCTTATCATTAGAAATGAAAAGTGGTGAGCTAAGTGAGGAAAAATTAAGAAATAATGAGCCATTCCAAAGTGAAAAAGACAATAGCGATGGTTCTAATAATGCATTTTATAAATATGACATTAGTTACAGGAACTTGTATGTAGGTGATCTATGGGCTGATATTTTATTCAAGGGTGATGCAAGTAATTTAAAGTCAGCAACTGATGAACTTGTATATTTTAAACAACAAAAAAACAATGAACATCCTCTCTGGTTCAAATTATGGAATTTTAGCACACTGAATGAAGAACAATTTATTTCTCTTACCAATCAGCTAGTTTTGGAGTTCGACTCTCTTCAGAAGGAAGAGCATCAGGTTTACTTACATAAATTAGCCTTAATAATTTACTTCTCAAAAAATTCTCTAATTAGTAAGGAAATCGATGAAATAAACAATACAGTTTATGAATACATTAAGACCTATAAAGATGGTTGGGCTATTTTGAATAATCGCTCTTTTGAAGATATAGTCTTTGGAAACAATACTGGCTATAGCTACTACAATGATTCAGATGAAGACTTTAGAAAACTATTTAATTTACTCAGGTCTGAATGCAAATCTATCTCTGACGAATTAAAGCACCAAGCAGAAATCATCAGAGCAAATGAAATATTCACATATCTTGCACAAGGAAACAAGGATGAGCTGATCAATATTTTATATACTGAAAATCAGTTTAAGCCATTTTTCAATAAATTAAATGCTGAAGACTTAGTGAAGGTCTTGTTGCACTCAAGTAATTACATAACGTCGTACTTTAATCATATTATAAAAGAACGTTATACTTCGAGAGATACTCTCAATGGTCTGAGAGCATATAAATATCTGAAAATTGAAGAGGAGTTTTGGATTGAGTTACAAAATAAAATCTCGAAAGAAATACCTCGAATGCCTCCCCTAAAAAAACATTTCATGGAACAGCTTGATACAACCATTAAGGAGATAATAACAATCCTATCTTCAGTGCCTGATGTTTAAGTTTCTGGGGCTGGTCAATGAAATGTCCAGCCCCTTAAAAATTACATTCTTCTCCTGAAAACAACATTATCAGAGAAAATTGCCTTACCTGCGACAAACCCAACAGCCGCAATTATTGGTAGGCTGATAGTAGCTCCCGCCATACCTGTAGACATTCCGATCAGTATAGACAGGCCGAAGGTCAATAATATAACCACGAAAGCATACCAGCCGGGGAAGGTTCCATACAGAACCGTCGCCATGCAGCCAGTACACACATGCACACCTCGCTGGCTCTCTTTCAGGCAAAACGGACACTGGATTGTATTGTTTTCCATGATAGACCTCTTAGATCGCTTTCCAGCCATTGCTGGTTTTAACAAGATTAATCATGCTCTCTTCAGGTTCATTCATACCCTTGACACTTGAGAACACTTTTTTGTCTACCCATGAAGGAACATCCGCCAACTTCCATGTATAAGACACGCGAACAACTTTCTGATTACCGTTTCCCGGTTCAGTCCATTCCTTTATCTCAGCAACCGCACGATGACCAACACAGGCACCATCTTTACGATCCCAAAACTCAACCGCTTGGCCTTTGTCTGTTACTTCCAGAACATCGACACTACTGAAACCATTAGCTTGTTGAGAAACATCAAGCAGCCCCTGATTAGCCAGACCTTTCAATATTTCATCACTGGCACTGTATCCGGCAGAACGGTAGCCACGGTTAACCTTAATTGGAAAACCTTTATTGAATACAATATCGTTGTCCTGCAGGGAGTAGCACAGCTTTGATTGTGATATTTTTGCGTTGATCGCTTTTTCAAAATCGCCTTTTTCACCGCATCCCGATACAAGAGCAGCAAGACCCGCCACGAGTAAAAATTTACGCATAGTGTTATCCCTGAGTTAATGGTTGATTGTGCCGTTTCTCAGAACAACAAGACGAACTGGCATATCGGCGTTGTTGACGGTAGCGAACCCACGGACTTCGAAATTGTTTATCGTTCCGGTAACGCTGACTTTCTGGCCTTTCTTGTAAGTAAGAACGGCATCATCAATACCAGAGTAGTAATCCAGCCATACCATGCCACCGCAGTAGCTTGTATCGGCTGTTTTAAAGAGCAGGTAATAGTTAGGGGCTGTTTTGGGCATTCCCGTCATCATATCGCTGGCACTTCTGCCCTTCGTAACTTCCAGAACAGTGGCATTGGTGATAGAGATCCTTTTGCCAGTCCACTGTTTCTCTGCTGCCATTGCGTTTTCTTCATAGTCTTTGCAGACAGCACCAAGGCCAGATACAGACGATACCGGGCCAAGGCTTTGAGTGGTGGCAGTTCCCCCCAGCGCTTTACCTACTGAAGACAACGAAGAACTGATTGCTCCATTAACTGTATTCACGCCATCGTTGAGCTGCTGGCATCCTGTTAGTGCGGCAGCAGACAGTACCAGTGGCATCACTATCCGTAATTTCATATCTATCCCCAATGTGTGGAAACTTTATGTCAAAGACAGCCCTACCCATAGGTTGGTCTCTCTGGGCTGAAAAAAAGCATTAATCAATTGATAGGATTCAATTTATTTTTCTGTTCGTCATATCGTTTGTATCGATCGAATTCAAATCATTTGATAGTTTTAGGCTATCATATATACACAATCGATCGATATAAACAATTATAACACCGATCAATTGACACCCATTCAATAGCTACAGCCTATCAAAAGCATTTTATTGATCTTTTATATCGATCGATAAGTGGTGTAATGTGCACGAAGAGCCATGTCAGTAGCTGTTTGCACATGGATGGAGATAGAAAGGTATAGGTCGGAACAGGTAATACCCTGTCGGCCATTACGCAGACAGAGATTGTTAGATCTCAGGTAACGTAGCTATCTTCAGATATGGTGTTGTAAAAACCTGTATGCAACGCATGTTTTAATATACTGTTTCATATGGAATGGTAGCTACCATTCAGATTTTTCAATCATCTTCCAAAGCACTCACACCGCTTGCCGGGAAATTGGTTTTCATATTATTCGATATCTTCGGAACTAAGGACTCTATTGTTTCTTCGCTAACTTGGCTCAGTTCAGAAATCAATCTTCTGTATGTATTAATCATTCGTTCCTGATCACACTCATTTGCTGATTCTGATAAGAAGAAATAGTCATAATCTTTGACATGGATATTATCACCATTTTGCAAAGTTAGTTTTATTCCTTGTTCATTCTCTTCAACATCTTTAACAATACAAGTCATAAATGGTATTTTTTATTTGTATGAAAGAGCGTAATAATCTTAATGTTGTTCATCCTTTATTTTCCTTCTTTTTTATTATTTAATACCATATCGAATCGGTAAAAATCAAATTTAACTCATTTAATAAACGTTCTACCTGTTTTTATTATTCTTTTGAAAAGATATTTCTCTTATGAGCTAAAGCTCATGTGCTGACGCACGGCTACGCCCTAACGCTATAAAATATATTTAACGATTTGACAATGGTATTTGCTATGTTTTAGGGGAAAGCCAAAAGGATCAACATCTATTCTTTTATTCATGATTAAATATTTTAGATCCTATATTTCATAACAGTATTAGCACTAAAACATATAGCATTTGCTCTTAAACGCATAGGAAAACTATATTCATAGAAGCAGCACTTAGTGATTGTTCAAGACAATCACATTGCTGAAACAGGGTTCATCCCTGTTAATGATGGATTTATCCATAAAGAATTGCGGCGTAGCCGCCAGATTAAGTGAAAGAAAAATTAATTAAGTTCGTATAATAAAAGCAGCGGTTCGTGATTGTAGAAAACAATCACTTCGCTGAGATATAAATTGAAGAGAGGAAACCAATGCAATAAATAGTTAAACTATACCCTTGAAATGCCTCTGCATAGTTGTTCTCAACTTCACTAATTGAATAATGAAGAAGGAAAATGCTCTCAGGGCAGCTATAGCTCAAAACCAAGTACCGACATCCGGGAGTTAAAGTCCCGAATCCCGGTACTTAAGTTGATAAGTATTCTCAAATAAAAATGATAAAGTGTTATTTATATATATTATGTAGCACTACAAGTTTCATAAGTAAAAACATCAAGTGTTAGTTATTTTAAAAAATATAAACTTTAAGTATTGACTTGCACGCAAAATATAGTATTTACTTAAATGTATAACTAAAAAAATAAAGGAGTAAATACCATGATAGAAAATAAGATACAAACTGAAGTAAAGAAATCAAGAAGAGGTCTCCCACGTCATACTAAAAACCCATTTCTTAATGATACAAGTCTACATACAAAAACTGGAGTCAGACGTATTACTACAGGAAAAGATCGATTAGCATTAATTAATGAAAATACTGGAGAGCAAGTTGGTAATGGCGGTTTCTATCAGGCTATGGAGGTTGATAAGACACAGTTCGTGAAACTTTATGTTGACGGAGTATCTGCTATTGAAGGACTGTCTTCATCGGGTAAAAAAGTTTTCAAGATCCTTTATCTTGCTATCAGAGATAATAAGGATACTGATACTATTTTGATGTCATACGATATTGTTGATCAAGATGTCGTAAAAATATCCAGAACAACATATTTCAAAGGCATGAAAGAACTTGCTGACAAGAAGTTTATTGCAGAGACCATGATACAGAACTATTACTTCATTAATCCAGACTATATGTTTAATGGCGACCGTTTAACATTTATGAAAACATATTATCTTTCCAGCAGTAACTCTAATAAACCCAGTAATAATAAGGTGAAGAAATGAAATACTTACCCGGCTCACTCGAAATAAAACTGCATGATAGATTATCAAAAACCGATATACTTGACATCTTAGCTGAACAAATGACTATGCTTGAGGAAACATTTGGTATCGAAGAGTTTAGTCTAAATTACTATCTTGGATGTTATATTGATAGTAAGAAACAATCCTTCTATCATGAAGAACATAACGCTATTGTAGAGTCATTTAATTTAAAAAATGATACGAAGCTTGAGAACACGTCTAAACTCATCTCAAAAAATGGTAATGCCCGAATTGTTTCCTTTGATAAAAATATTAATGTAGATAAAATTCGCTCAACCGTAGAAAGCATTCAGATGCATAATCCATATCGATATTGGTCTAATAATATCAAAGTTATTCCATCATCCGTAGTTAAAAACATCATTCAAGATAAAGAGAGAAAATTACAACTAGAAAGAGATAAAATTAACTTACTCAACCAACTAAGACGTAAACAACAAGAGGAGCAAAAGCGTAAGGAGCGTGAAGAATTTGATCGTCCGTTAAAATCACTCATTGCAAGAAAGATCATGGAAAGCGGTCTAACTGATGTAGAGTTCAAAAGAACAATATGTTCCAGCTTCGACTATATAAAAAGCGGCGCTGTAATAGCAAAATACCTAGCCAATAAACCTGATTTATTAGAAAAATATCATGATTCCCGATTAATAAGAATGTCCATCAAAAATGATGAAGGTAAAGTCGGCAAGGTTGAACTTTATGATCTTTCTGGAACACTAATTTTTGAAAGCTATAAAAACAAATAAGAGAGGTATGATATGCAATGTTCATGTGGTAGAGAAATGACAGAGAGGTTTTCTGTTTCTAAGAAATGCAACTTGAGATGGGAATACTCTTTTTGTAAGTCTTGTGGAAGAATCGATGCAGATTATCTTTATAGCTACGATAAAACACAGTTTATTGAACGAGGTTATTCAGCAAGGCTAAATTATAGAGATATGACAAGGAAAATAGATAATTAAATTAAAACCGCGCCCCTGACCATGAAAGAAAGGATAAGACTACTCCACGTCAGGATAATATTTTCAAACGTTTCACAACTCTTGTCATAGATTTCTTCAAAGAAAAATTTGTATGGGCTAGATCAAGCAGAGTTAAGCATGATCCTGTCAGTACAGAACATGATAAACGTATTACTGAAAACTTTGTCTTTGATGAAGTATTAGGTCATCATGTTTCTCGTGCTGAATATGAGAAACAAGCTAAGTTTAACAGTGATACTTACAAACCAACACCTGATGAGATTCGACGTTTCCCAAGCCGTCCTAAGCACGAACGAGTCAATGCAGATAATAACATGGATTTTATACCGACTGTTTCAACAATAAATGATAAAAATCATACTCCTCGTTTAAGGCCACCTACACGCCGTGGCCTAGATAAACTATAGAATAACTTATATTGCTGTTATGCAATTAGTAACACAATTTTGTTTATTCATATTAATAAGATCGCATCTGCATAATCATTTAATAGCCTCTATATATTTTATGAAATCATTTTCCCATCCTTTTATTCTGATTGTTTTAGGGTGAGGCGCTCTAATCGTATGTTCTGGGAGGTCTGGATGGTATAATCTTACGAAATGTTTTTCTGGCAATCCATTTATGTTTTCAAACATTAAATCTTCATATAAAGACGTTAGTCGATAATCATATTTATGATTTGTGAAGAAAACACATATATCAGGAGTAAGAATATTAATTTCCTCCTTTAATATATAATCAAACGATGATATATCTCTAGCTAGCTCGGTATAATCTGGTGATCCGCAATCAACATCAAACCGATTCAGATTTGACCATGCAATTGCATATGGTTCAATACCAAGCGCTCGCTCTACTTTCCTTATGATATTCCAGAATGGACTGCTATAATATGATACGCCAAAATCGAACTCCTCATATGTTTCAAGCTGTTCATTAATATCGGGAGAGTTGCACCATCCATAGGTTTCCTGTCCTATAACCATCAATTTATTATGCTGATGAAAATAATTTTTTAGCTTTAAAAGGAGGGGGCCATGTAAGTTATTATCTGAATGTTTTTCACGGTAATTATTTAATGCGTTAATGTTGTTGACATATAGCATATTAAGTCTTTTATTCATATTCTTTCCATTTTTAACTAATATCATAATAACATAAATAGTTATTATGATATTATTCGATTTGTAGACAGTCAACCTCTTTTTATAATAGGGTTATTATTTTTTATTTCATCATGGTTACAATAATCACATTCATTTATACTGCTAAAATAATATGAGCATGTATTTTTAAAACATTCTTCCTGAAAATTCCATCTACTACTTACACACGGCTATGCCCTAATACTGAATCAATTATTTCGTTTTAGCGTATAACTTATATGGTAAATTTAAATTTTCTAGTTTCGTTATAGATTATTTCCTTATGATAATTGATAATGATCACATCTTGAAATATAGCATGTTATTTACAACCTATGATATTTGATCTTAAACGTATAATAAAACTATATTTTCAGCAGCAGCGCTTAGTGATTGTTTGGAATAATCACTAAGCTTAGATATAAATGCAAGAGAGGAAACTAATGCCATAAAAAGTAAAACTGCCTCCTAAAGCATCTATGATTAGTTGTTCTCATCTTCACTAACTGAATAATGAAGAAAAAAATGCTCTCAGGCCAGTTATAGCTAAAAAAAGTACCGACTTCCGGGAGTTAAAGTCCCGAATCCCGGTACTTAAGTTGATAGCTATTTTTCAAATAAACATGTAAAAACATTCTTATATAATTCAGTATTGAAAGCTTCAAAATACCATTGAACGTTATTTTGAAAGAACATTTAAATTTGACACTTTGAACCAATCCCTTAAAATAAAATATATACACAATTCACTCAAAAATAAGAGGAGTCAACATGACAGACCATATAAAAAAAGAACCAGAAGATGAAACAATTATTGATAGTGCTAAAATTTACGATGCGCTTAGAAAAAATTATTTTGATAGATGCTTCCTTTCTTCTTACTTAGATGAAAAAATAGATGATAACTTACATCCTTTCAGTGACGAAGCATATAATAAAATGAAGTCCTTGCATGATGAAAGAGATAATCTTAATTTTAAAAACAAAATGAAAGAGATTAAAAGGAATTTATCTACATCACAAAAAAAAGAAGTCGAAAAAATAATGAAAAACAAAATAAAATAATTTTTTAAATATCCAGCCATGAAAAACACTTTCTCCGATGAGATAAATCTCATCTCTGTTTCAGGAGATGGCATTTTTGTTGATTATCCTGAAGATGTTGATCAAGAAGAAATAATATAGTTTTCATCTGAATATTATCATTCTTATTTCCCGGTTATATTTGACACTTACACTATATCTCGTAATATAAATATATCCACTGTTTTATTTACGAGGTATATATGAGGAAAGTAAAATTAGACAATGATGATTTAATTCAGTACATGAACACCATTAAAGCATTAAAAAAATATCCAACGATGACTGAATACAGAGATGAATATCGCAGGATAAGAACCGATGGTTCACCGTTGAGTGAAGCCAAGAAATTTAAATCGGCACATACCGAACTTCTGAGATTAGACAGGAAGAAAAAGTCACTACTCGAAATATTTATTGAAGAACTCAACCCTGTAAGTCACGCATCAGCCCTTGCATCAAGAAAGCTTGAAAAAGTACAAGAGTCCATTATCTACCGAAAGTCATTACTTGAGAAAAGCCCTGATGAACTCGTCGCTCTGGTCATAAAACAGCGCACAGAAGCTGCTATTGAGTTCCAGCGTTCTGTTGAGCAAAGTCTTGAGCAACTTTCTAACATTTCGTCAGAGTTCGAACCATCAAGTCAACTACAACGAAAAATGGTCCTATAAATGGATCCTCCGCTTTTCGTTTGAAATGGTTCTAATAGATTGCTCTAATGCTAATATTTACTATATTATTAATATGTTGGTGTGTTTTAAATCGATCATCAGACAATACTGCACACCATTTCAATCTCCCATTTTAAACACAGGATGGCATAGTATGAGTGAAGCATTAAAGGTACTGAACAATATTCGTACACTTCGCGCACAGGCTCGTGAAACTGATCTGGAAACGCTGGAAGAGATGCTGGAAAAACTCTCTGTTATCGTGGATGAGCACCGTGAGGAAGAACATGCAATACTCAAGGAACAAGAACAACGTCAGGCTAAGCTTGAAGCCTTCCGCCAGAAACTGTTAGAAGATGGTATCGATCCTGCGGAGCTACTTTCAGCGGTAGGTTCCACTAAGCCTAAAACCAAATCGACACGCACTCCACGCCCTGCTAAATACAAATATACAGATGAAAACGGTAATGAACAGACTTGGACGGGTCAGGGCCGTACTCCTAAAGTGATCGCTGTTGCTATTGAAGCAGGTAAAACACTGGAAGATTTCCAGATTTAATCTCATTACATTTTTTATTAAAAGCCGCCAATGTAATATTGTCGGCTATGCTCTTCACTTTAATTCTTACGATACGAATATGAGAAAGATATGACTGACCTATTCGATATAATCTATTCAGATCACCCAAAATCTGCAATTTTTTTTCTGTTTTTCGTAGTAGTAAATTTAATCCTATGGGGTTGGAACAAAAAGCACCCGAACAGAAAAGGTGAAAATGATGCTCTCAAAAAACCACTACTTTTCTTTCTTATTGTTGCTGGAGTCATTTACTTTATTCTGGTTGGTATTTCTGTAGTAGATTATTCCAAGAGTAAAAACCCAGTCAGTGATGTTCAGTATAACACTATTAAATAATAGTCTACCTCCCTCAAGGGAGGTTTTAAGCATAAAAGTAGATGTTCCATACAATGACAAATATGACACTAATGCATGTAATAACGTTAAAGTGTTCATCAAAGTATCGATATAATTTATTATCTTTGAGTGATGACAAGAATCTTACTGTTCTTTTTTTCATTGAAACCTCCTTTCTTATATAGTTACTAATTGAAACCTCTCACAAGCGCCCTTCAGTCTTCTACTAAAAAGAGTAAATCTTTTTATATGAACCTTATTTATTTTTTTATCAGACTTTATTATTTACATATAACATTGTTCATTAATATGTCAATTAAGTTAAAAATCGAAAATAGGTTTCATAAATTTCGATGCAAGTGGTTTTTAATACTAAAAAATATCTTATCAACTGGCTATTAACTTTTAAGTGTGTTCCAAAAATTCACTTGCTTATTCGCTAATAGGTCACTTCATCAGAAACTAGTTTCACCTCATATAGTCAGAGTACGTATTACCGGAATCCATTCCGGTAACACATTTTAGATATACTCATGTATCCCTCTGAATAACATTACTGATATTATCTATTTATGTCCATATCCCAGTCCAAAACACTATAATCATCAAAAGATCGTCCCGACTCTATATTTCTTATCAACATATCCTTGACATATAAATCATGAAAAAACATCACCCTTTTTAATAGCTCTGTTATATTTATATATTCATACTTTTCCTTTCCTGTACCATAAGCAGCCTTGTAATACTCAAACTCAGTTAATACTTCCTTCATGTGGATTCGTAGTGCAAACTCAACAACATCTTCATCATTTACATAAATCATTGCATCATCTTTGTTTACACTTGCCATGCTGTATATCCTGTCCACATACAACATTAGCGTTGCTGAAATGGCGAATATCATCGTTTCATCTTTTTTACTCAGATTATCTTTCTTCATTTGTATCCTCTTTTTTGATTTTTAGTATTTAATAAAAAAACAGTTAATATTAACAAAACACCCAAGCATTACGTACAAGCCGTTCTGCTACTTCTTCGTAGTTAACCTCTTCAATATTCCCATGATGGCCTTCCTGCGCGGTTAACTTGTCATAGTTATGACAAACATGATTAATCGTTATCCTTATAAATGCACTCATAAAATCAGCATCATCGACAAGATGCGAAATGCTGTCACTACACATATCCTGCATTGTTTTCCAGCTCGCTTCAAAAGAACGCTTTGCAAGATCATAGAACAACTCAGTAGATGTATTTTTACTTTCAATATTTTTAGTCATGATTACTCCTCATCTTTACATGATATATTTTAACTTACTCTTATTTTCAGCCCCTCAATACGGGGCTAAAACAAAAAACTACTTTTGAGAATCTTTCATAAAATCCATTTCTTTATGAAATGCCTTTAATGCTTTCAATATAAAATCGTTATCAATGAGTCTTGGTGATAACTTTACATCAAAGAATGTATTCCTTACGACTTTAGGGAACATCTGTTTTGCTACTTTAATACTGTCCTTATAAGTATTCATCATAAAAGCTTCTTCATGCTTGAGTTGTTCTACTTGTTCAGGATGGTTCTGAATAATAGAACTCACACGCAATTCAAAGCATTGTTTAGATAAATGCAGTAATATCTTGTTTGCTTCTTTTTTCAGATCTTTATTCATGATTTCTTCCTCTTTATTTAATGCCAAGTTTAGGATAGATTTTTTTGAACTCTCTATAAGTGTATTTTAAATCTTCCATAACTTCATCAATCAAAAAAATACATTCCCCAACATTATTGTCTCTCACCCACTTGAGGAAGTCTGGTTTTGTGATATAAATAATATGATCCATAACCATATTCATATATTTTTTATCATAAAGGTGACGTTCAAATTGATCACCCATTATCTTAAACATGTTTTCCACATAAAGAGCTAAGTTATCCATTGCCATTCTTGAGAAAACTTCAGTTTTATCATTATCAAAGATAAATGATATTTCAGGCACATTTATATTTTTCATGTTATTTTCCTTTTATTAGTTAGATGTATTACGAGAAGCAGTTATAGCTTTATAAATCCACTCATCAACTTCGCTTTCAATGAAAGCAACAGCTCTTTCACCGATTTTTATTTGTTTGGGGAATTTCCCCGCGCTGATAAGTTTATAAATCCACGTCTTGCCGAACCCGGTTTTCCTTATTACTTCTGATAAGCGAATAAGTTTTAAAGTTTTATCTGTTTTGTTTTGAACCATATTTATCTCCTGTTTTTTTTACGTAATATCTTGGATATTTCGTTTTTTAGTATGTTGTTCGATGGAGATAATTCTAGGATTTTGGCTGGTTCTAAACTAGGGATGTTCACCAACCGTGAGTTTCGCGGAAATTTTTGGAGGGATACTCTTTATAGGGACGTTCGCAGGTTGTGAACATCCCTTGTGTTTACTTTTTGTTTTTATCCGAGGATTTATCGTTAAGTGTTATCACATCAACGACACCCCAATCCTTCAACATATTGTTTTTAATATAGAAATCATTTAAAACCTTGAAGTACTCATCGTTATCAAGATAACTTTTCGCGTAATCATAATCAGTATCTTTGATGTTCTCACTACTTCTGACCCCATTATTACCATGCAGGATGTCAGCTAAAATGGTGAAAGGTATGTTCTTACCTTCGTTGTAGAGCTGTTCCCATGAGATCAAATCCATCAAAGGGATGACTTTGTAATCAAGTATTCTTTCAAAGGTCTTATGACCAAACCTAAATTTTCGTTTCGGGGGTTTAGGCGTTTTCAGGTGCTTTTGCCATAGAGCAATCAGTACTTTCAGATGTTCTGCGAGATCGTCACTGCTGGCTTCTTCCAAGTCAATTTCAATCAGCATCTTGTTAGCAGGGTTCATGCCTCCTTGTTTCAGATACTCAGAGATGTAGTCGGAACTCACTGCAACAGGGTCTGCTTGCTCTGAAGTCTCCAGCCGATACATAGCCCGCCCATAGTTGAACAATTGAACTCTGGTCATTGGTCTTACAGCATAGCTATGCGACAGTCTGTGATTGTCTGAAATCCAGTCTGATTTAAGTATCACATCACCACATCGGATTGTGGCATCATGGTATATCGCTTGCATTTGATTATCTTTGCCTGCTGTTTCCCATTGTTGTCTTGTTTTGTAAGCCAACATCCGTCTTTCAAGCTCTGCATAGATTTGTTCTAAGGTGAGGTCTTTCAGGCCATCATATCGGCGTACATCAAACCAAGATAACGCTGCCCTGATTTCTTCCATTTCCTTTTGTGTAGTCATTGTTCTACCGATTGCTTTTGTGTTTCCTAAACGTTAGCCCATTCAACATGATAGAGAAAGTGGAAAAGAGGAGCGGGTTTTCAAAATGGTGTGAGCACAGTAAGTGACCTTGGAGGTCAGTGCTTTCACCTTGACTAAACATGATTTATTTAATAAAAAATAACCAATTGTTTTTCATCATTTATTTTAACAAAAATAACGACAACATCATGTTGATAATGAAAGCAAATTTAGATACGTATAGTCAGATGATTATGACAACAACCAATTGTTTTTAATTGACATTTTTACCACAAGAAAACAATAATGATGGTAAATATGTTGGTAAAAATATGGCTATATTTAACAAAGGCAGTAATAACAGGAGATGTAGATGAAGTTCGAGTCCAGTCAGAGGAGCCAAATTCTAAAAATTCGCTTTTTTAGCGCAATG
>ERZ1673737.883-NODE-883-length-33239-cov-8.811234_pt1 | contig 33239 bp, 33 predicted proteins | sample MGYA00580211_ERZ1673737 | MGnify/ENA primary metagenome ERZ1673737 (study PRJEB41218, sample SAMN15661789) | gut metagenome | host: Homo sapiens | place: Canada: London | collected 2015-08-20/2019-03-30 | study: EMG produced TPA metagenomics assembly of... | reverse complement strand
TCCAGTAATATAAATTATAAAAAATCTTATTTACACAAATCTATAGACATTCTCAGCTATTTTTATTGCTTACTTATCACACAATTGTCTAACAGAGCCAATCTTTATTATTATATAAATATCTAAAAACTTAATTATTTTATTTAAGCTTTCAATGTACTTTTCTTTATTTATAAATTCTATATTTTCCGTATATTTATTAACATCTACATATTTATGTATAAAATATAATACCCCTAACATAATTACTGAATCTATGGCTTTATCTATAAAAAGGTTTAATATTGTTCCTATTATAAATCCCCATATTAATATTTTTTTATCCTGTTTATCTAATTTCACTTATATTCCTCCCACAAATTACATTTATTTAGATGATATTAAAACTATCGTTATCTCTAAGAATATAACAATTATGAATTTATTTTCATTATATCATGTATAAATATTGATTAAAATATAACAAAACAAAAAATTCACTTCGCTCATTTCACAAACAATATATCGTTGGCGAAATGAGCGAAGTGAATTTTTTATCATTAGTTAATGAGGCTTATATTATTAGAATAAATTTATAGAACGTTTAGAATTGATAATAATAAACTGTATAACAAGTAACGAAGCGTGTTTTTGTAAGAAAAATTATAAAAAAGTATACTAATTTTGATATGAGACCTTTATTGTAGAACGTTAAAACAATAAAACTTTTGTCATAAAGGGCTCATATCATCTTAGGAGATATAATATTTTAATATTAAAGGATATCATATAAGGTATATTTATAAAATTCAGTTATAAATGAACTTAAAGCATCATTTATAATTGGTTTTAATTTACAAGAATCATTAAGATTGCAAGTGTTATTATCAGTAGAAAAACATTCTACAATATTTAAATTATCTTCTGTTATTTCAAGAAGTTTACCTAAGTTTATATTTTTTGAATCCATTCCTAGCTTTATACCACCATTTCTTCCTTTAGAAGATGAAATATATCCATTTTTAGCTAATTTATAAATTATTTTTTTTATATGATGAGTAGATAAATTAAGTGTATTTGATAATTCATCTACTGTAAAAAGTTTATTTGGGTTATTGCCTAGATAAATTAATATTCTAAAACTATAATCAGTAAATTTAGATAAATACATAAAATTCTCCTTAATATAATTTGATTATTATATATTATTATAAATTATATTAGCTTGAATACAATATTAACTATAATTAAAAATTATATGTTATATAAAAATAAAAAGGGTATATAGAATACATATTTAAAAAATAAGAGAGTTTTATGAATAGAATAAAAAAAATAATATTTGTTATTGTAGGATTTATATCTCTTTTATTAGGAATAATGGGAACAGTACTTCCTATATTACCTACAGTACCATTTTTACTTTTAACATCATATTGTTTTGCTAGAGGGTCAAATAAATTTGAAGTTTGGTTTAAATCTAGCAAAATATACAAAAAGTACTTAGAAGATTTTATACTTAATAAGTCTATGACCTTAAAACAAAAGATATATATATCAACTTTTGCGGATATAATGATTGCTTTTCCATTGGTAATTTTAAATAACTTATATATAAAGTTATTTTTAATAATAGTTATTATATTTAAATATTATTACTTTATATTTAAAATTAAAACTATAAAGATATGATTTAAATTGAATTGAGAATAAAGAATATATTATCTTTAAAAAAATGTTTATATAAAAAACAATTGGGTAAATTATTTAATAAATAAAAAGTGCATATAAAATACACATTAAAAAGGAGTGAGTAAGTATGTTAAGTCAAAAAACAATAGAAATAGTAAAAAGTACAGTACCAGTATTAAAGGAGCATGGATTAGAAATAACAAAAACTTTCTACAAAACAATGTTTACGAATAATCCAGAAGTAAAAGAAATGTTTAATATGGATAAACAAGAATCTGGAGAACAACCAAAGGCACTAGCAATGACAATACTAGCAGCAGCTCAAAATATAGATAATTTAGAGGTATTATTACCAGCAGTAAAGAAAATAGGAAACATTCATGTTAATTCAAATGTAAAACCAGAGCATTATCCAATAGTAGGTAAGAATTTATTATTAGCAATAAAAGAAGTTTTAGGGGATGCAGCAACAGAAGATGTTTTAAATGCATGGGCAGAAGCTTATGAAGTTATAGCTAAAGTATTTATAGATGTAGAAAAAGATATGTATATAGATCAAGTATGTAGAGATAATCAAATACATCAAAAAATGTAATTTATTAAAAGGTCATTAAAGTATTGATATATTAGGAGACTAAAATATATATTATAACTATGAGAAAGCTAGATGAGGTAAAATGATATGCTTCCTTCATGATGACAGCTTTATTATTTTAACTGTCTACCATAAAGGTAGCATATCACTACCAAATGCCTAGCTACTTTTATTTTAAATTTATAACATAATTATCAAACATAGCCTAAAATTATATAGAATTAAAAAGTGAATAATTATTTATATAAATTTCTTCAAGTTCTTTTTTCTTATCATTACTTAAATTATTAAATTTAAGCATAACAAGGTGAGTAGAAATTCCTAATTCAGAAGCTAGTTGTTCAAAACTCAAATCAATATATTTTTCAAAAATATCATCATCTAATAAATACTCAGAAGCGAAAGTATCGGCTTCTAGTTCAAGATGTTTAACCCAAACAGGATCTATTTCATGTATCTTAAAAGTATTAATATTAGGATGAACATAAACATGTCCAAGTTCATGAGTTAATACTTCTATCAATTCATTTTCACAAAGATTAGGGTTAAGAAGTACAGCTCTTAATTTAGTAGTTTTAATATTACACCCTTTAGTTTCATTTATATATGGATAATTATCATCTAAATAACCAATTACAAAATTTAAATCCCTAAAAATTTCAATAATACTTTTACCTTCATGGCTTAATTTAACTAATCTAACTTTTTCCTTTATAAGCTCTATATTCAAATATATCTCCCCTTTTAAATGATAATAAAAAAATTCGCTTTGCTAATATCGCTAACGAACTTTTCCGTTGCTCAAATGTCAGTAAATTTATTTTCGCTTTATATCGCTAATGGCTAAAGATATACCAGCTTTTATAGAGTGAAGTATTCCATCGATAGCTTCATCAGATGCAGGTTGACCACAAAATGTTATAGAATCACTATTTTTTAAACGAGATTCTAAATCTTTAAGTGCTAAAAGGATATCGTCCTCGTCTTTTTTATTTACATCATAAGAATCATAATTTTTTTCATCAGTAAGACCAACTAAATAATCAGTACTTACCTCTAGGGCATCTGCAAGTCTTGCAAGTACAGCAGACTTTGGCTCTCTTATTCCGTTTTCGTATCTAGATAAATTAGCTTCTGTTAAATTAGCTTTTTTAGCTAGTTCTTTTTGATTTAATCCTAATTCTTTTCTAGCTTTAGTTATTCGTTCTGCTATAATTCCCACTAAGAATCACTCCTTTAACAAATTTTTCTAATTAGATAATATCATTTTAAAATAAAAATGACAATAAAAAAGTATTTATGGTAATAAAATAAGTAAAAAATGACAAAGTTATAATGAAAATGATAATTTTGATAATAAAAATGACAAAAAACTATTGACCTTAACAATTTTTGGATATATTATAAAATTATCACAAAGGAAAGAAAAATAGAATTTTATAAAACAAAATATAGAAAGGGGAGAATAAAAATGGGACCTAGAATACTTAAATCAAAGAGAGTATTATTTGATTTAACACAAGAAGAAATAGCAAAAGAACTTGGAATTACCATAAAAAGTTATAATGCAAAAGAAAATGGTAAAAGGGAATTTACATTAGATGAAGCTAAGAAAATAAGTAGTTTACTTAAGCTTAATTTAAACGAAGTAAATGATATATTTTTTAATTCAGCTATAAGTAGATAGAAAAAATTTTAAATTAAAACTTTCCAATTTGATAATTTTTTTAAGGGGATAATAGAATGGATAATTTAAAAGTATTTGAAAATGATGAATTTGGACAATTAAGTTTAATTGTAAAAAATAACAAAGAATATATAGAAGCAATAGAAGTTGCTACTATACTTGGATACTCAAATCCTAGAGATGCAATATCTAGACACTGTAATGAAGAGGGGGTCGTGTTTTCCGACGTAAGGGTAGTAACAGGAATTAAAAAAGATAATAGTAAAGCTTTTAAAGTAGTTACTAAAAAATTTATAGATGAAGGAAATTTATACAGGCTTATTATAAAATCAAAACTACCAAGTGCTAGAAGATTTGAAAAGTGGGTTATGGATGAAGTACTTCCGAGTATAAGAAAACATGGAGCTTATATGAGTGAAGAGGTTATAAATAAAACTTTAGATGATCCAGATTTTATAATAGAAATGGCTACTAAATTAAAATATGAAAGAGAACAAAGAAGATTACTTGAGGAAAAAGCTAAACATCTTGAAGCTACTATAACAATAGATAAGCCATACACAAACTTTGGAAAAAGTATTGCAACTTCATCTGATGCAATAACTATAGGGCAATTTGCAAAGGTTTTAAACAATAATAATATAAATATTGGTAGAAACAGATTGTTTACTATATTAAGGGATAATGGATACCTTATAAAAGTTGGTAAGGATAAAAATATGCCCAAACAAATCTACGTTAAGCAGGGTCTTTTTAAGGTTGCTGAAAGTATAGTAAAAACTGTTAAAGGTGAATTACTTACAGCTACGACACTTATAACAGGAAAAGGTCAGATGTACTTTTTAGAGCTATTTAGTAATTTAACCGAAAATAAAACTTATATTTCATAAGAGTTATTATTTCTAAAAGAGCTTATGATTTAGAGAGTAACTTATATTTAGTGTAAGAAAGTAAAATGATAGTAAAAGTTTTGTAGATTAAGAAATTTTAGAAATATTAAGCGTAAAAAAGTTTTAGTAATACTAAAAACAGATCAGAAAATTAATACTAAAATTAGTAAATTTTAAATTATAGATTTGGGGGCTATAAATGAGAAAATATTTAGATGCAAATATAATAGCAAACACTAAAGATATGCCAAAGGATGAATGGTTAAAGAAAAGAAAATGTGGAATAGGTGGAAGTGATGCTTCGAGTATACTAGGATTTAATCCATATAAAAGCTCAATAGCAGTTTATTTAGATAAGATAGATGATGAGATTCGCTTCGCTCATGTCGCCAACGGCTCAAAAGGCGAGCCCGTTGCTCAAAATTGCTACGCTAATCTCTTAGGCGACTCAAAAGGAAAGACCGTTGCTCAAAATATCAATGCTAATAAGGAGAGTGGCTCAAAAGAAAAGGTTGATGTTCAAAATTGCCATATTCAAAGCGAAGAAGCTCAAGAAGATGAAATTCGCTACGCTCACGTCTTAGGCGGTTTAAAAGACAAGCCAGTTGCTCAAGATAGTGATGCTCATAGGGACAGTGGTTTGAAAGACAAGCCTGTTGATCAAAATAGTGATGATAAATTTGATAAGGACTTAAAAGAAGATTATTTTATTCAAGATGATAAAAATATTTATAAAATGGAGCTTAGTAATAAGTTAAAAAGTTTTGTAGCAAATGAGTTCACACTAAAGACTGGCAAGAAGGTTAGGAATATAAATGGAATTTTAAGAAATGATAAATATCCATTTGCAATAGCAAATATTGATAGAGCAGTTGTTGGAGAAAAAGCATTTTTAGAATGTAAAGTTACTAATAGCTTTAATAAAAAAGAATGGATAAAAACTATACCAATTCACTATAAAATACAAATGAATCACTATATGGCAGTTACTGGAGCTAGTCATTGTTATGTTGCTGTACTTATAGGAAATGAAGAGTTAGTAATTCATAAGTTAGAAAGAGATGAAGATTATATAGAAGAAATCATGAAATTAGAAGAAATATTTTGGAACAATTGTATATTAGGAAATGAACTACCAATGCCTGATGGAAGTAGTGATTATTCTAAAACTTTAGATACATTATATAAAGATAGTAAGTGTGAAGAATTAATATTATTTGAAGCTGAAAAAATACTTGAAAGATATGATGAAGTTGTAAAAATATATAAAGATTTTGAAAAAGAGAAAAAGGCTATAGAGCAATATTTAAAACTTCAAATGAAAAATTATGAAATTGCTTATGTTGGAGATAGAAAAATAACTTGGAAAAAGCAAGAGAGAAATACTATAGATACAACTAGATTAAAAAAAGAACACCCTGAAATTGTAGCTGGGTATATGAAAACTACAACTTCTAGAGTGTTAAAAATATAAATTATGGATAAGTTAATATTCTTAGATTAAAAACTAATCTAATTATTAACAAATTATTGTGTTTAGATTAAAAACTAACTTAATTATAAACAAATATAGAAAATATGTAAATATAAATAGATAAATAATACAAAAAATTAGACTAAGGGGGAGTTTAATATGGCAGTTTATAGGCATATACACATAGACTATTGGCAAGATGGATTTGTACTGGATTTAACACCTGAGGAAAAATATTTTTATATATATTTAATGACAAATAGTAAGACAAGCCAATGTGGAATATATGAACTACCTAAAAGAATAATAGAAACTGAAACAGGATATAACAGAGAAACTGTGGACAAGCTTTTAAATAGATTTATAGAGTATAAAAAGATTGTGTATTGTGAAGAAACTAGAGAAGTATTTTTAATGAATTGGATAAAGCACAATAAAATAGTAAGTCCAAAAGTTAAAAAGTGTGTTTATGAAGAATTAAAAAAAATAAAGAGTATGGATATGGTAAATTTATTTTTTAAGCAATGTGAAGGGTATGGATACACATTAGATAAAAATGAATTAAAAATAAATATGGGTATGGATAGGGTATCGATACCCATACCAGAAGTAGAAAACAACTTTGAGTATGGGTATGGGGAAAAAGAAAAACAAAAAGAAAAACAAAAAGAAAAACAAAAAGAAAAACAAAAAGAAGAAGAACCTACGTATAGTGTAGGTAGGTTTAAAAAATTGTATGAACAAAATATTGGTCTTATAAATGGGATAGTTGCAGAGTGGTTATTTGAAATATCGGAGCTTATAGATTATGAGTTATTTAAAAGAGCTATAGAGATAGCTACTGATAAAGGAAAGTGCAATAAAGGATATGTATCAGGAATTATAAAGCAATGGTTAGATAATAACATTAGAACATATGATGATTTAAAAGCTTATGAAATAGGGGTTAAGAATAGGAGAGATGAAAGTGGAGAGTATAAAAAAATTGAATATGCCAACACAAATGAAAGAGAGAATGAAAAGTATACTAGAAAGCCAACAGATGAAGAAATTGAAGAACTTAGAAAATCCTATGAAAATATGCGAAGAGATAGAGGAAAGTTATAAATGCACAAAGTGTAGAGATATGACTTTTATCCTAGTAGAAAATGAGGCACTTCCTTGTGAATGTAGAGCATTAAGAGAAGCTGAAGATATTCTTAAAAAGAGCGGTATAGGTAAAGAGTTTAGGAATAAGAGGTTTGATAATTTTGATTTTTCTAGAAGTATGGCTACTATGGAAGGTTATAAAAAAGCTATGGATTATGAAAATGAGTTTTTAGATATTGAAAATAATAGGTGTAATTCTGTTATGTTTTTGGGACAAGTTGGGTCTGGAAAGACCCATCTTAGTATGGCTATTTGTAATGAGCTTATGGATAGGGGTATTAGTGTTGTTTATATGGGTTATCGTGATGCTATTACTGGTATTAAGCAGAATATGATGGATAGTGTGTATTACAATAAGATGATGAATAGGTATAAAAGTGCTAGGGTGCTTTTTATTGATGATTTGTTTAAGGGCAAGATTACTGATAGTGATGTAAATATTATGTTTGAGCTTATAAATCACAGGTATTTTAATAATTTGCCAGTTATTATTAGTAGCGAGCTTAGTGTGAGTAGGTTGATTGATGTTGATGAGGCTTTGGGTAGTAGGTTGGTTGAGATGACTAAGGGTAGAGTGGTTGAGTTAAGGGGGAGAGAGCTTAATTATAGGATATATGGATGATATAAAAGGCTATGTGACTATTTATTTTCTATGATGTAGTTGAAAATGATACTATATAATAAATATAAGAGTTTATAATTGCTATAAATTATGATTATATATGTTAAATATATAAGTTGTAATATAGTAGTATAATGGAATATGTAAAATATAAGGAAATGAAAAAACTGAGTTCTACACATATATATATTATCAATATCCTTTCAAGTATCGGGTGGATTAATTTTATTACTATGGAGTTTAGGAAGTATTAAAGAAAAAGTAATTCAATCATATTTTCTAGGAAGTAATATAGCAGAAAGAAGTAAAGATAACAAGGTATGTTTAGATAAAAAGAAATTACGAAAAAAGTTGAAGTTATTTATATAAATAGGTTTGCCTTTATATGTTTAATTGTAGGTTATGGATTATCTTTATTTGGAGATATATCAAATTATAATAGATGGAATGTTTTATTTATTATAATAATTGAATCTATCGCTATGATAGTTATAGCTATAATAATAATAAGTAGATTATGGTTATTGATTTGCTAATGGAAAGATTTTATATATGTTTTCAATTGCAATGCTGTCAATATTATATTGTTTTGTATGTTTTTTATATTGACAATCTATCAAATAAAAAAGACTAGAATAATAAAACTCTAGTCTTTTTGTTTTAATTGAGCAATATCTAGTTATTTTTATATTCTTATAGAATAAATCTCCTATAAGAGTTCACAGTACAGCTAAATTGCCTCTGTTATATAAAAATAATCTACTTATTGCAAAATCGTACCAATAGCAATTATTACCTTAAACCCTTGAGTATCTAAGCTTAGCAAATTAACAGTTTAATTGAAGTATTTATGCAAAATATAACTCCAATCAATTTGCTTATACATTTTAAGACTCTATATTCTTACCTTATTTTAGTATGATCTTAGACTATTTTAATATTTTTAATCTATTCAAATATTAATTTCAGGTATGAATAGAGATACCATTACATTATTTCTCAGCATATTTTTTATTTAGCCTTAATATTATACTTCTGATATATATCATCCTTTCAATTACTATAATTTAATGTTTTAAATCTCAGCTTTCTACAATTATATTTTTTATAAATATGGTACAGGTAAATTCCCTCCATATAATAAAAGTATATGATTTAAAATAAAATATTGTTCACTTAAAAGGATTTATTTTTATATATTTTTTTCTCTATTGATTTATGTGGATAGATATCTTTTTTACCTATATAGATTTTTATATTTTTATCAACATACTCTTTAGCTTCTGCCTCACCTACTCCTTTAAACTTGATATAGTCATCTATCATCATATCTTTAGAAAAATATTTAGCTGCATATAAAGCTATAAAATCTAAAAGTTCATTACCTGCATGACTTTCTCCACTTGCTAAACCTACTTCATCTTTACCTACAAATTCAAGATTATCAAAGCATGACATACAGTATTTTGCATTAAATCTTTTAGTCCCATTACATATAATATCTGAAAAAGCATATATAATATGTTTTTTAGGCTTAAAACTTTGATCTCCATCAAATATCAATTGAGTTGCATAAAGTTTTCTTTTTTTATTATCGTTATTATCTGACTTAAAGGTCATATACTCGGCTAAATTATCCAAATGTTCTCTTAATAAAATATAATATATATTTTGCAATTGCTTTTTACATTGATTAAATTTACTATTTTTATCTTGTCTAATTCCAGTTACTAAAACATCAATTTCACATTCATCTATAATATCTATAATATCTATATAAAAATTATATAACTTACTTTTATCCAAAATATTTCCATTACAAAATGCTTTTTCTAAATCTAAATTACGTTCTTTTTCTGGTCTATCAAAATACTTTTTATTTAATAATGCTTTTATATCTGTAAAATGTAAGCAAGCACCATCTGGTATACAATATTTTTCTCGAAGCTTCTTCCACTTAGGCTCAATCACATTTTTATAATAATTTTTCCTCATAGATATACTTACAATAGACATAAAAGAATAATCACCCAGATTATAACTCTCAACTTCATCTAAGTATGTTATGAATAAATTTTTTTCAAAGTCTGAATTACTCATATTTGTTGCCCCCATATTTATGTTAGATTTATTGAAGATACTATATTTTATAGCTTAGTTCTTCATACTAAAAAATATGTACATTTTGCTTAATATGTGTATATATTAATATGTTATTTAATTATATTAAAAACCTATAAATCTTTTTATAAAATTATGTTAAACTATTTTGTTGCTAAATAAGAAATGACTAGACTATAATCAAACCAGAATTACCAAAGACAAAATACCTCTATTTTGTCCAGATATAACTAGAACTACTATTAAAAATAGATTTTTGAATTAGCTTAAAAAGTCAATTCTGCTTTAACTTATAAGGTTATTTATAATTAGAGTATAATGGAATATTATGTATAATATAATTAATGTTCGTAATTGTTATAAATTACGAACTAAAAATGGGATAGCTCAAAATAGAGTTATCCCATTTTTAGTATTAACATACTATACATATGTAATATGTTAAATTTAGGTTTTTTAATATTTTTTTAAATTTATTCTTGATAATATTATTGACCTTCTTTTTTAATTACAGGAATATTATCAAGAATTAAAAATAAAAAAATTAATTTATTGAATAGGTTACTTATCATTTAGAACGAATTAATATATAGATGTCAATTTTAAGAAAATTTATGAAGGGGAAAATTGGATGAAAGTAAATGAAAATAACTTTATAGACCAACTAAAACTAAAAAATGAAAAGGCTTTAGTTTATGTAATCGATAACTATGGATGGATTATGAATTCATCTATAAAGAAATATCTCTATAACTTAAAAGAATATCAAGAAGAATGCTTTGATGATATTCTTTTAGGTATATGGAACAATATTAATAGTTATGACGAAACAAAAAATTCCTTTAAAAATTGGGTAGCAGCAATATCAAAGTACAAAACTATAGATTATAAAAGAAAGTATCACAAATATATGCAAGAAGAAAATATATATGAATTAAATATACCTTCAAAGGAAGATACCTTTGAAATAGTAACAAAAAATGAATTAGATAAAGAAGTAGAACAAATATTAGATTGTTTAAGTAGCGAAGATAAAAAAATATTTATAAAACTTTTTGTGGAAGGGAAAGAAGTCGAAAATGTAAGTAAAGAAATGAACATACATAAAAATAATATCTACAACAGAGTAAGTAAAGGAAAAGTTAAAGTAAGAAGAATGCTAAGAAAATAGGAGAAGGTAAATATGAGTAAAAATATATATGAAATATTGAACGATGTTGATATAGATTTAGAAGAATTAGATAATGCAAAATTTAGTGATATTGATAAAACTATAGTTAAAAAAAGAATAATAAAAAAACTAAGTAAAAATAATAATTATAAAAAATATAGTCTAATAGCATCTATTTTAATAATTAGTATTTGTCTTATAAATAAAGACTTTGTATCTTATGCTAAGGAAATAATAGAGGATGTAGGGTACAAATTATCAAAAGCACTATATCTACCATATGATTTAGATGATTACACAGATGTCATAAATCAAAGCATAACAAAAAATGGAATAGAATTAACTCTAAATGATGTTGTATTAAACAATGATGAAATTAATTTTACTTACACAACAAAAAGTCATAAAAAATTAGATGAAATAGGATATGATGACCTTTTAGTAACAGAAATTTCTATTAATGATAAAGATATAAGTGTACTTGGAGGAAGTGGAATTGATTATATTGATGATTATACTGCAAAAACTATTATGACTGGAACATTATTTGGTATAGATAAAAATGAATTAAAAGGGAATGTAGATATAAAAATAAAGTTTGAATTATGGAATGAAGGTAAGGTAAAAGGTAGACCATGGGTGTTTGAATTTAAAGCAAATGGAAAACAATTAGCACTAGATACAGAAGAAGTAAATATTAATAAAACTATAGAACTAGAAAGTGGAGCAAAGATTAAAATTGAAAAGTTTACAAAAAATAAAATTGGAGAAAAATTTTATTTAAGTATAGAAAACTATAATTATGAAAAGTACTATGATATTAAAATAAAAGGTGTAGATAAAAAAGGATTAGAAGTAGTATTCAATATGACAAACTGTATTAGCGAAGAACCTATACTAGAAAGACATTATACAGGAACAGATTTAGACTTAGAAAATATGAAATTTACAGTATATGTAGCAGAAGTACAAAGTGGATATATGACTTTTGATAGTGATTTTAAAAAAGTAAGTGATGAGTTTACAATAGGAAAGTAAGGCTATAATAAATATCAATAATAATTAACTTCTGTACGAACATAATTACAATTTAAATTTTAATTAAAGGATTTCATAGACAATATTAATATATTGCGAACTAATATCTTATTTAACAACTAAATAGTATAAAAAAGAGAGTATATCTATTTTTTATATACTCTCTTTTGAATTATTAGGTTTTACTTCATACCTATAATATTTTTAGATAATTCATTTATACTGTCAGATAGATTCTGTAATTTTCCCTCAATCCTTACAAGTAAATACATACTAAGGGTTATAGGAAAGCCTACAGAAGCTATAAGATTTTGTAAATCAAATTCCATAAAATATACTCCTTTCAAAACTTATAAAGATAAAAGCTATGCAACTTAATGCATAGCTTTTTATTATAAGACTAAGTCGTATTCAGTAGTATCAGTTACTACTACCTTAGCTTCCACAGTAGCTACTATATTACCACCATTTGGAGCGAATATATTTTTTTCAACAACTAAATCCATTGCTGATTTAATTTCAGTTTCTGTAATATCCTCTCTTGGATTATCAACTGATAAAGAAACTTTTCTATCATCACTTGTTAAAAATGACATAATAAGTTTTTTAGTAGTTTCCATAATTTATTCTCCTTTCTTTTTTATTTCAGTTACCCTTCTAGAGTGGTAGAATCTTGTTTTAATACTTCAAGTACAGTATAATCTTGAAGTCCCATAAGAGCTTGTGCTACATCATATACATCTTGGTTATTAGCATCATATTTTAAGTTTGAGTAAGTTTTAGATTTTACTATAGTGTTTCCTGTAGAGTCATCTCTTCCAGCATCTAATTTTACTCTTAAGCTAGATGGGTTATTCATAGTTGTAACAGCCATGTTATTACCTCCTTATTTGTTATTTAATATAATTATAGAAAGTTTTAATTTTATGTTATATTAAAGTATTTTATAAAAAAATTTTATTAAGTAGTGTATATATGAGTATCTTTAAATCCTTTTGAGATAGCTTCATTTTTTAGATTAACTGCATTATCTTTATTATTAAATGAGCCTATACATACTCGGTAAAATACTCCATCGTCAATAATAGATTTATTTACAAATGAAAGTAGGGTTGATGATATTGTATCTGATATGTTTTTTAGGTTTTTATCATTTCTTAAATAGTTTTCTACTTCTTTATTTGATATAAAGTCTATCTCAATTAAAAGAGCTGGCATTTTTGAGTTTTTGAGTACTGCTAGTTTTTTAGAATATTTAACTCCACGATTGGGTGTATTCATTTTAGTTGCTAGGTTATTGCATAGACTATTAGCAAGTGTTTGAAGTTTACTATTTTCATCATATAGCCATACTTCACATCCTTTTGCAGATGTGTTAGATGCTGAATTTAGATGTATGCTTATAAAGTAGTCACAGTTTTCATTATTCGCTTTTTTAGTTCTATAGTCTAGTGAGTAGTATTTGTCATTTTTACGAGTGGTTATTACTTTTTCAAGTGCATTTTCAAGCGTTTCTTTTACCATCATGCCTATTTTTAAGGCTATATCGCTTTCTTTTAATTTTGTAGGACCTATTGCTCCAGGGTCTTTTCCTCCATGTCCAAAGTCTAGATACCATTTCATATTTTATTCCTCCTTAGTTTTAAAAAGTTTTTATTAAAGGGTATAATAGTTTTTATTAAATTTGATATAGAAGGATTTTACTATTTGGTAGGATGATAATTATTTGATGTAGAAATTATATGTAACTAAATTGGATAGGGGGAGTTGTATGTTAGAGTTTTTAACGGAAAGTGATGTTCCCGATAGTGTTAAGGATGTGGTTGATGTTATAGGTATAGATGCTTTTAAAGGGTTGGTGAAGTTAGCTGGTGGAAGTTTGTTGTATATTCCTAATGAAAGTAATTTGGTTAAGCCTATTAGAAATAGAAAGATAAGAGATGAGTTTAAGGGAAGTTATAGGGATATTTCTATGAAGTATGGGATAAGTGAAGTTCAGGTTAGGAATATTATTAATAAGGAGTGAGTTGATTTAATTATAGATTTATTTTTGAAATTATAGAATAAAAATAAATTATTTTTATGATACAATTATATTATTATTAAGTATCAGGAGGTGATATTATGAATACATTACAATTATTAGATATTCTTAAATTAGGAGAAAGTGAAGATTTAGAATGCAAAAAGTCTAAAAATGAAGTTCCTAAATCATTATGGGATACATATTCAGCAATGGCTAATACAAACGGAGGTATTATATTATTAGGAATAGATGAAGTAGATAATGAACTAATAATAACTGGGGTTGAAAATGTAGACAAAGTTATAAAAGACTTTTGGAGTACATTAAATGGAGAAAAAATTAATAAAAATATATTAAAAAATGAAGATTTAGAATTAATAAAAATAGATAATAAGTCTGTTATAAAAATAAATATACCAAGAGCATATTACAAAGACAAGCCTATATTTATAAATGGAAACCCTTATAAAGGAACATATAAGAGAAATTATGAGGGCGACTATAAATGTCATGAGGATGAAGTAAATGCAATGATAAGAGATGCTTCAGAGCAAGGTGGGGACTCTATAATTTTAGAAGGATATGATATGGATGATATAGATACAAATACTTTAAAGAGATATCGAAATAGATTTGTAGTAGTAAATCCAGAGCATATATGGAATGAATTATCCGATGAGGACTTTTTAAGACAATTAGGAGCTATTTCAAAAAATAGAAGTACAAAACAAGAGGGATTAACATTAGCAGGGCTTTTAATGTTTGGGAAGGGACTAAGTATAAGGGAAGCTTATCCATATATAAATATAGACTTTAGAGATGAAAGAGATAGTAATGAAGAGGTTAGATATAATGATAGAATCACTATAGATGGTACATGGGAAAATAATTTATATAATTTTTATACGAAGGTAATTCCTAAATTAACAGAAGGACTAAAAGTACCATTTTATATGGAAAATCTAACTAGAATAGATGATACATTAGTACATAAAGCATTAAGAGAAGCATTTGTAAATGCGATAGTACATGGAGATTATAATAGCCAAGGTACATTAAAAGTTATTAGATATAAAGATCATTATGAGTTTTCTAATGCTGGGAATTTGAAAATATCAAAAGAGGATATATTTAGTGGTGGAAATTCTAAATCAAGAAACCCTAAAATACAAACAATATTAAGGCTGATAGGTCTTGGAGAAAATATAGGGTCTGGATTTCCAACAATACTTAAAGCGTGGAATCAGCAACATTGGAGATTACCTCAATTAGAAGAAAATACAAATTTAAATATAGTGACACTGAATTTATGGATGGTATCACTTATACCGCAAGAGTGTATAATAAAAATAAAAGAGTTATATGGTAAAAAGTTTGACTCTCTTGATGAATTAGAAATATTAGCTATAGTTACAGCGTACTTAGAAGGACGCGTCACTAATTCAAGGTTACAAACTATTTGTAATAATCATCCTAATGATATTACTAAAATTTTATATGGATTAGTTCAGAAAGAGTTTCTTGTAGAAGAAGGATATGGACGTGGGAAGATATATCATATAAATAAAAATTACAATGAAGCTGAGGATGCAAATATTGATTTAGACTCTATTACAGGAGATGAAAAAAAGCTATTAGATTTTATTGTGACTAATGGGTATACAAATAGAAGTTTAAGTGAAATACATCTTGGATTTGATAAAAATAAAAATTTAAGGTTGTGCAATAAATTAATAAATAAAGGATTAATAAAGAAAATAGGAACTTCTAATAAAGTAAAGTATGTACTAAGTAATTATAAAGAAGATGACGCGTCCTTATAAAAGGATTTAAATGATGACGTGTCCTTTAATAACAATGACGCGTCATTATTTAAGTATGACGCGTTATATTTTACGCTTAAGGATATTATAATATTTTAAAAAATGTGGATAACTTCTGAATGTAAGTAATATCAATCAACTGGTTTTGAGCGTAAAAAAGATTTTGAAATGCTTCGCCCACGCAGTGGCTCAAGCAACGGACGAAGTCGTTGGCGACATGAGCGAAGCGAATTTTTTATAATTGTTTAAAATAAATAAGATTTAAAGTATACTTATATGATTTAAGAAATGATTTTGAATATTATAAAATATTATAAATGGAGACGATAGTTTTTATAAATTAATATAGGTGTTAATATTTATGCATTAGGAGAAATAGTATGGACAGAGTTAAAATTTATTCTAAATATGACCTTACAACTAATATGAATATAAATAATATTATTAATTTTACTAATAATTTTAATTATGAAATAGAAGAATATAATATAAATGATGTATTAGAATATTTTAATATAATTAAATTTAGTAAAGATAATGAGATTAAAGAAAGAATTATAAATGAAACAAATAAAAAATTTGATGAGGTATTAAAGATCATACAAAGAAGAATAGGGAAGTTTAATGGAAAAAATAAAGAAAGCTTTTTAAGTTTATATAATGAAGTAGATTTTATATATAGAGAAGATTTTTTTGAATTAATAAAACGGGATGATATTTTGAATAATATTAAAGATTTAGACTTTGAAGAGTTATTAAATAATCCTAATTTTCATTATAATTTAATACTTAAACATGAAAAAATAGTAAAAAAATTTGATGAAATTATAACTAAATATATGATAGAAGATAGTGAATGTGCGGAAATTATAATTGGTAAATATATATATGAAAAAAATTAAAATAGAGATGAAATATATTTACCTAAATCATTAACTCAAAATAACAAAGAGGAAATAATTGTTAAATATATTGAATCTGAAAATGTTAATCTAAGATATCTTGGAATGGTAATTAATTTTCCAAATAAATTTAAAGAATTAAATATTAGTGACAAAATTAAATTAAAAGCAAGGGTAGGTATATACAGGAGAGTAATAAAATATTTAAAAATAGCACAGGTATAGAAACAGAAGTTGAAGTAACATATGATAAAAATCAAGAAGAACCTGTAATATATTCAGTTGATAAAAATATATGCAGAGTCAGTGTAAGTAGAAAATGGATTGAAGGAAATTTAGATTTTAATACACTTTTAAATAACTTTATTTATATATTTTCATTTTTTGATATGCAGATGAGATTAAGTTTAGTAAGTAATTTAAGTGAAATTGGAAGTTTAGAAAGACACATACTTCTTGAAGATAGTTATAATTATTATTGTAAAAATAAATGATGACTTATGTATTAAGCAAATTGCTGAGGAGAAAAAGTGATAGTATAAAAGATTAATTTTTACTTAAATTTAAGGAGTGTATATTTAGTTATGATATACACTCCTTAAATTATTTTATACTTATAATATTTTTAGATAATTTATTTATACTATCAGATAGAGTCCTCAATCCTTACAAGTAAATACATACTAAGAGTTATAGGAAAAGTAACAGAAGCTATAAGATTTTGTAAAGCAAACTCTATAAAAATACTCCTTTCAATAATATGAATATTTGTAATATCAATATATTAAAGTTATGAATATAACAATATTTATAACTATATTTTAATTTAACTTTATGGTATACTGATAAAGTTAATACCGTAGGTGGATGGCTACGGGGGTTTTTGAATATTTTTATCCTCCATGGGTTATCAGTGACTTTTCACTATGCTCAAAGGAGGTGGTATCAGATATGCTTGGATTTATATTAGTAATGCTACTTTTGTTAGTTTTTATTAACTTAAATATAAAAAGTAGCATATTTTTTAATTACATAAGAATTAAAATCAAAGTAATTGGACTTGATATAGAAATTAAAAGCAAAGAAAAAAGCGCCCCATCCTGCAAAGATAAGCGCTAAATTCTTGAAATATTTTTTATTTATAATCTGATAGCCCCAAAACAAAATAAATGTTCTAAGGATACTCAGTGTTGGCAGCACTGAGTATTTTTTATTTATATTATTATATCATATTTTAATTATTTTTATATAAATTTATTTTGCAATATATAATAACTACAAACTAAATTTATATTATTTCATACTTATAATATTTTTAGATAACTCATTTATACTGTCAGATAGAGTCTGTAATTTTCCTTCAATCCTTACAAGTAAATACATACTAAGGGTTATAGGAAAACCAACAGACGCTATAAGATTTTGTAAATCAAACTCCATAAAAATACTCCTTTCAAAAAAGCTATGCCAACTAAGGCATAGCTTTTTATTACAACATTAAATCATATTCAGTAGTATCAGTTACAACTACCTTAGCCTCAACAGTAGATACTATATTACCACCATTTGGAGCGAATATATTTTTTTCAACAACTAAGTCCATTGCTGATTTAATTTCAGTTTCTGTAATATCCTCTCTAGGGTTATCAACTGATAAAGATACCTTTTTATCATCGCTTGTTAAAAATGACATAATAAGTTTTTTAGTAGTTTCCATAATTTATTCTCCCTTCTTTTTTACATGCATTACGCTAAAGTTGTAGAGTCTTGCTTTAACACTTCAAGTACAGGATAATCTTGAAGTCCCATAAGAGCTTGTGCTACATCATATACATCTTGATTATTAGCATTGTATTTTAAGTTTGAGTAAGTTTTAGATTTTACTATAGTATTCCCAGTAGAATCATTTAGTCCAGCATCTAACTTTACTCTTAAGCTAGATGGGTTATTCATAGTTATAACTGACATGTTATTACCTCCTTATTTACTATTTAATATAAGTATAGGAGGTTTTAATTTTATGTTATATTAAAGTATTTTATAAAAAAATTTTATACGTACTTTGTAAAATATATTAAATGCTAATAAATGAAATTAAAGAGTGCTATAATAAATAAGAATTTGTAAAAGATTAAATTTAATAATAATTATTATTCATATTATGATATACTTAAGAAAACCACTTTTTTACTAAAAATATGTTGGGAGGTTTAAAAGTGAAACTTGACGATATAACTAATTATATACAAAGTATATGTGAAAATATATGTACTGTTTTAGATGTTGATGTAACTGTAGTTTCTAAAGATTTAATTAGAATTGCTGGAACAGGCGTCTTTAAGGATAAGATATATGAAAAAATTTCAGATAATTCAGCTTTTTCAAAAGTGTTAAAGTCACATAAGCCTTATATTATTAATCGTGATTTAGAAGATAATTGTAAAATTTGTGTTCATAAAGAAGATTGCAAAGAATTAGTAGATATTTGCTCTCCAATAATGCTAGGAAGTAATAACTTAGGGATTTTAGGAATTGCTGCATTTACAGAAGAACAAAAAAATAAAATTCTTTCTAAAGACCAAGAACTATGTGCATTTATAAATAGTATGTCAAACTTAATATCATATAAATTAGATGAATTATATAAAGCAGAAATAAAAACTGTTGAACAACTAGAAAAAGAAGAAATTGAAAAAGCAATAAATAAGTACGGCAGTAATACTCAAGAAATGAAACAAGTAGCTAAAGCTTTAAACATTGGAATTGCTACTTTGTATCGAAAAGTGAAAAAATATAATATAAAAACTGGTGAGTAAACTTTTAATAATATAAAAATAACCATACTAAAATGTTTTCAATAATTTAGTATGGTTATTTTTTATATAAATTATTATTGCATTATCATTTTGATAATAGTATAATAGCAATTATCAAAATGATAATAAAATAAAGGAGATTAATATGGGAAGTACATTTTTATCGGAATTTATGATGATTTCAAATATCAATACAGTTTTATTTATAGCATTACTAATAGGACTATTTTTTGTAATCAACAAAATAAAGAAAAGTTTAAATTTCACTAAGTTAATGCTAGTATCAATGGGAATGGGTACAATTTTAGGATTTATAATTCAGTACATAGCTAAGTTTCCTAAAGACCCAACACAAATTAGTTGGCTAAAAGAAGTAACTACTTGGTATGGTCTTGTGGGATATGGATTTATGGATTTATTAAAGATGTTAGTTATACCATTAGTATTAACATCAATAATAAGAGTTATTATGAATATGAATAAAGATGAGAATTTGGGAAAATTAACATCTAGAACCATATTAATGCTATTAGGAACAACGGCTATAGCAGCATCAATAGGACTAATTGTAGGTAATTTATTTAAATTAGGTATTGGTACTAAAGTTGTAACTAGTACTACTGAAATAAGAGAGATTAGTTCAGTAGTAGATACCTTAAGGGGATTATTACCCTCAAATATAGTAGCATCTATGGCAAATGCAAATATAGTTGCAGTAGTTATATTTGCAGCATTTATAGGAAATGCAATAAAAAGACTTAATAAAAAATATAGTGAGCTAATAAGACCATTTGTAGATTTAATTGAAGCTTTTTATAAGATAATAGTAAGTGTTTCTATAACAATAATTAAAATGATGCCATATGCAGTTATTGCATTAATGGCTAATACAATAGCACAAAATGGTATAGAGTCAATATTTGAAGTATTAAACTTTATAATAGCTTTATATGTAAGTGTTATCATAATGTTTGTAGTTCATTTAATAATAGTAACATTTAATGGAGTAAATCCAATAACTTATTTAAAAAATGTATCTAAAGCTTTATTACTGGCATTTACTTCACGTTCAAGTTTAGCTACATTACCAGTTACAATAGAAGCATTAACTGATAATATTGGGGTTGAATCAGGAACTGCAAGTTTTATTGGAAGTTTAGGCTCAAATATGGGGCTTAACGGATGTTCAGGCATATATCCAGCACTTATGATAGTTACTATAGCAAATATGGCAGGTATAAACATGGACTTTAGTTTTTATGCTATGGCATTAATAGTAATAACTATAAGTTCTTTAGGTATAGCAGGTCTTCCAGGAACGGCTACTATGGCTGTATCAGTAGTTTTATCAGGACTAGGGTTAGGTTCATATTTCCAATTAGCAGGAGGAATACTTGCTATAGATCCGATACTAGATATGGGAAGAACTATGCTAAATGTTAATGGAACAATGACTTCAGCTATAACAGTTGCAAATTCACTTGGAAAAGTATGTAAAAATGAATTTGTTGAAGATATAGTATAAAAACGGATTAATTAGACAGTAAGTAGTTGGGAATTTTAATATAATGTCGGTTTAGAAAAATAGGGGGATTTTATGGTTTTAGCATATATAAATCTTATTATGCTATTATCAGTGTACGGGTTTGAATATATGTATTAATACTTATGATAAAAGTATTAAAAATTTATATTAATAAAAATCATAGTTTTAAAATATTTTGAAAAATTTATATTAAATTAGATAAATAACCATACCTTATAATTCAAATTATTGAAAATACTAAGGTATGGTTATTTACAGTTTTAAGGCCATGTTATATTAAAGTATTTTATAAAAATTTTATTAGGTAGTGTATATATGAGTATCTTTAAATCCTTTACAAATAGCTTCATTTTTAAGGTTTACTGCATTATCTTTATTGCTAAATGAGCCTATACATACTCTATAAAATACTTTATCTTCAACAGTAGATTTATTTACAAATGAAAGTAGAGTAGATGATATTGTATCGGCTATGTTTTTTAGGTGATTATCATTTCTTAGATTATTTTCTACTTCTTTATTTGATATAAAGTCTATTTCAATTAAAAGAGCAGGCATTTTAGTATTTTTAAGTACTGATAAATTTTTAGAGTATTTAACTCCACGATTAGGTGTATCCATTTTAGTTGATAGGTTATTACATAGATTGTTAGCTAAATTTTTAAGTTTGCTATTTTCATTACATAGCCATACTTCGCATCCTTTTGCAGATGAGTTAGTTGCTGAATTTAGATGTATGCTTATAAAGTAGTCACAGTTTTCGTTGTTTGCTTTTTTAGTTCTATAGTCTAGTGAGTAGTATTTATCATCTTCACGAGTAGTTATTACTTTTTCAAGTGCATTTTCAAGATTTTCTTTTATTATCATTCCTATTTTTAAAGCTACATCACTTTCTTTTAAATTTGTAGGACCGATTGCTCCAGGATCTTTTCCTCCATGACCAAAGTCTAGATACCATTTCATAGTTTATTCCTCCTTTAGTTGTTTTCTTAAAGGTTACAATGTTTTTTATTAAGTTTGATATATAAGGATTTTATTATTTTGTAGGAGGTTAATTATTAGGTGTCGAATTTATATATATGATTAAATTTATGAGGAGGGATAGTATGTTGGAGTTTTTAACTGAAAGTGATGTTCCTGATAGTGTTAAGGATGTGGTTGAGGTTATAGGTATGGATGCTTTTAAGGATTTGGTTAAGTTGGCTGGTGGGAGTAATTTGTATATTCCTAATGAAAGTAATTTGGTTAAGCCTATTAGAAATAGGATGATAAGAGATGAATTTAAGGGAAGTTACAAAGATATTTCTATGAAGTATGGAATAAGTGAAATTCAGGTTAGAAATATTATCAATAAATAAAGAAAATAGAACGTATTTAAATTACAATTGTTATACATTAAGAATAATTTATTATATATATCAAATTATAAAAATAACCATACCTTATAATTCAAATCATTAAAAATACAAAGGTATGGTTATTTTTATTTTGTACTATTAAGTCTTGTAATCTATATGTTTTTCTAAAAGATGCTAAAAACTTATAGAAAATGAGTAAATTATAATATTAATTAAAATATTTGATATGAGTGTAGTTATTTAAATAATAATACTAATAAAATACAGATATGATATAATAAAATCAAAAATAAAAAGGAGATATTAATATGGAAAGAAGATTATTAAATCCTAAAATAGATTTTGTATTTAAGAAGATATTTGGCTCAGAGAAACATCCAGGGGTGTTAATATCATTTTTAAATGCAGTACTAAAACCTAAAAATAATATAACAGATGTTGAAATAAAAAATACAGATATAGATAAGTCGTACATAGAGGATAAGTTTTCAAGATTGGATGTAAAGGCAGTAACAAGTAAAAATGAAATTATAAATATAGAAATTCAATTAAAAAATGAATACAATATGATACAAAGAAGTTTATACTATTGGAGCAAATTATATGAAGAGCAACTAGAAGAAGGGGATAGATATGATAAGCTGTGTAGAACAGTATGCATAAATATATTAGATTTTAAATATTTAAAAAATGATAGGTTCCATAATGGATATAGATTAAAGGAAATTGAAACTAATGAAGAATTAACAGATTTAGAAGAAATTCATTTTATAGAAATACCGAAACTTAAAAAGATAAACTCAGAAAAAGATATAGTAGATGTATTAGAGGGATGGGTAGAGTTTTTAAGGGATCCTGAAAGTGAAGTAGTAAGAAAGTTAGAAATGACTAATAAAGAAATTAGAGAAGCTAAAGATGAACTTTATAGATTGAGTATGGATGAAAAAGAAAGAGCGTTATATTTTATAAGGGAGAAATCTATAAGGGATGAGATAAGTGCTTTAGCTAATGCAGAGGAAAAGGGGATGGAAAGAGGAATTAAGAAAGGAGAAAGAAATAAAGCTATTGAAATAGCTAAATCACTTTTAGATGTACTTGATATAGAAACTATATCTATAAAGACAGGGCTTAGTATAAAGGAAATAGAAGATATTGCAGTAATGAAAAAGTAGAATAAATATATATAAGATGTAGTGAATAATTTTAATATATTACAAATAATGTATATAAAATTATAAAATAACCATACCTTATAATTCAAATCATTGAAAATACAAAGGTATGGTTATTTTTATTACAACATTATCTCAAAGTCAGCTAAAATATCCTAGCAAAATAATATCATCATAAAAAGGGACTGTAGGTAACATTATATTTCAAAAACTTACTTACAGTCTAATTAACACTATCTATTTAATATAAACTTATCTATAACCTTAGCCACGCCATGCTCATTATTACTACAAGTCACATAATTAGCAATCTCCTTGATACTATCCCTAGCATTACCCATAGCAACACCAAGACCAGCCATTTTTATCATATGTTGGTCATTTTCCTCATCACCAACAGCAATTGACTTACTTAAAGGTATATTTATAGTATTACATAGAGCTTCAAGAGCAGTACCCTTATTAGCATTCTTATTTAAAAACTCTAAGAAAAATGGAGCAGACCTAACTATAGTATACTTATCAAATAAATCTTTAGGTATATTTTCTATAACCTCTTTTAATTTCTCAGGTTCATCTATAATCATTATCTTACAGAATGTTATATCATCATTTATATCTTCTTCATTCATAGAAACTATATCGATATTATTAAGAGTTGATTCATGTATTGTATATTTGCTTGGAGTCTCTTCTGGTATTATAAGATTAGTTGGTGTATTTATATGTACATGAGTATTATTCTCTTTAGCTAAATTATTTATTAATACAAAATCATCATGGCACATTTCAATGTTAGATAAAATCTTTTTACTCTTAACCTCTTGAACTACAGCACCATTAAAACATATAACATAATCCCCATCATCATTTAAGTTTAATTCATCAAGTAAAGGTGTAACCCCAGGTAATGGTCTACCAGTAGATAAAACTACTTTTGCACCAGATTTTTTTGCTTCTTGAATAGAATTAAAAACTTCATTTGTTATTTTTTTTTCACTATTTAATAACGTACCATCAATATCTAAAGCTATTAATTTATACATATTTCCCTCCAGAGTATATATTTAAAACTTAAAATAATTATATCAATATTTATTAATTTTATAAATAATAAATTAACATTACTTAGTTACGGAAATATAGACTTAATAATCTATTGATTAAACTATTTATTTGATATATAAAAAAACATACAACTTAGGATATAATTAATATGAAGGAGTGATATTATGAAATTTTCAGATTATAAATATGAAAGACCAATATATGAAGAAGTTAAAAAAGAATTTATAAGTATAATTGATAAGATAAATAATTCTTGTACATATGAAGAACAAAAAGAAAACATAAAAAAACTTAATATACTTAGAAATAATGTAGAAACTATGGCTACATTATCATCTATAAGACATAGCATAAATACTTTAGATGAATTTTACGAAAAAGAAAGAGAGTATTGGGATGAGTATTCTCCATTATATGAGGAATTAAATTCATTATTTTATAAGTCAGTTATAAATTCTAAATTCAAAGATAATATAGCAAAAGACTTTGGAAAGCAATTTATAGATATAGCAGATTATTCTTTAAAATCTTTTTCATCAGAGATAATAAAGGATTTACAGGAAGAAAATAAATTATGTTCTAAATACACTAAATTATTAGCATCTGCAAAAATAGATTTTGAAGGAGAAGAAAGAAATCTATCTGGTATGGGAAAATTCATGTCATCAACAGATAGAGATGTTAGAATAAAAGCATCAAACGCATATTATAATTTCTTTAAAGAAAATGAAGAGCAATTTGATGATATTTTTGATCAATTAGTAAAGATAAGAACTACAATTGCTAAGAAATTAAATTTTGATAGCTTCGTTGAATTAGGATATATAAGAATGATGAGAACTGATTACAATGCTGAAATGGTTAAAAATTTCAGATCTCAAGTTTTAAAATATATAGTACCTGTTGCTAGTAAGCTTTATAAAAGACAAGAAGAAAGATTAGGATTAGATAAACTTACATATGTAGATGAAGGGTTTGAATTTTTAAGTGGAAATGCAACTCCAAAGGGAAGCTCTGAATATATAATGGAAAGTGGTAAAAAAATGTATTCAGAACTGTCAAAGGAAACTAAAGAGTTTTTTGATTTTATGATGGAAAATGAGCTTATGGACTTAGTAACTAAAAAAGGAAAAGCAGCAGGAGGGTATTGTACATATATACCAAACTACAAGTCACCATTTATATTTTCAAACTTTAATCAAACTTCAGATGACATAGATGTATTAACTCATGAAGCAGGTCATGCATTTCAATTATATATGTCAACTTGGATTGATATGCCAGAAATAAATTTCCCAACATTTGAAAGTTGTGAAATACACTCTATGAGTATGGAATTTATAACATGGCCTTGGATGGATTTATTCTTTAAAGAAGACACTGAAAAATATAAGTTTATACATTTGGGATCAGCTATTAAATTTATACCTTATGGAATAGTTGTAGATGAATTCCAACACTATATATATGAAAATCCAAATATGACAAAAGAAGAACGAAAAAATACTTGGAGAGAATTAGAAAAAAAATACCTACCTCATAAAAATTATGAAGGATGTGATTTTTTAGAAAAAGGAACATGGTGGTTTAAGCAAGGACATATATTTAAAAATCCATTTTATTATATAGACTATACATTAGCTCAAATATGTTCGCTTCAATTTTGGAAAAAAATAAGAGAAGATAAAGAAAACGGATGGAATGATTACTTAAATATATGCAAAGTCGGAGGAACTAAATCATTCTTAGAGATTGTTAAAATAGGTAACTTAATATCTCCATTTGAAGATGGATGTGTTGAAAGTGTAATAGGAACTATAGAAAATTGGATAGATAATGTTGATGATAAGTCTCTTTAGGCAGTTAAATAATAAACTAACATGAAAAAGTTAATTAACTATGATATATTAAAAGTCTATTAGTTAATAATAGAAAGTAGAGAAATTTAAAAATAGTTAATATAAAACTTATGGAGGTATTTAATGAGATTTTTTATAGATACAGCAAACATAGAAGAAATAAAAGAAGCTAATGAATTAGGAGTTATATGTGGAGTTACTACAAACCCATCTCTTATAGCTAAAGAAGGAAGAGACTTTATAGAAGTAGTAAAAGAAATAAGTACTATAGTTGATGGTCCTATAAGTGCAGAAGTAATAAGCTTAGACCATAAAGGAATGGTAGAAGAAGCAGATAAATTATCTAAAATACATAAAAACATAGTTATAAAGTTACCTATGACATTAGAAGGATTAAAAGCAACTAAAATATTATCTCAAAAGGGAATAAAAACAAATGTAACATTAATATTCTCAGCAACTCAAGCATTATTAGCTGCTAGAGCAGGAGCTACTTATGTAAGTCCATTTGTAGGAAGACTTGATGATATAGGTCAAGATGGCCTTTCATTAATAGAAGAAATAGTTGATATATTCAATGTTAATGCTATAGAAACAGAAATAATAGTTGCAAGTGTTAGAAACCCAATACATGTAGCACAAGCTGCTAGAATGGGAGCAGATATAGCTACAGTTCCATACAAAGTTATAACTCAAATGACTAAACATCCTTTAACAGATAAAGGAATAGAAAACTTCCTTAAAGATTGGGAAGGTGCATCATTAAAATTATAATATTAAAATACCTTGATTTTTATCAAGGTATTTTTTATGTCCTTTTTCTACAATAAATTGTTACACCGTTGTAACCAAGTTTACGAATTTGTAATCTAAGGTAACAAGTGTGTAACTGTTATTTAATAATATTTAGTGATAATATTAAATCATAGAAGAAATAATAAAAATAAATTACATAAATAATACTTAAGAGGACGTGATTTATATGAAAAAAGCAATTATAACATTATCATTAATATGTGCAGGACTATTAGCGACTAGTAATATAGGAGACCTAGTTTTTGCACAAGATACAACAAAGAATATAAATAAAACTAATAATGTAGAAGTACAAGTTATAAATAAATTAAATAAAGAAGAAGCTGAAGAATTATTATCAATGTATAACCCTAACGTTAAATACATATATCAAGGAACAGAAAATGATTTTGCAGCATTAAAAGAAAAAGGTTTAGAAGGATATGTGTTTTTAATGGATGCAGATACAGATTTAGGAATGTTTGTAAATAAAGATGATGCTAAAATATACTACTTCCATCCAAGTGGATATCTTGAATTAGCAGAGTAAAAAAGAGAGACTTAATCTCTCTTTTTATTTTTGGGCAATGGATGTATCTGTAGCGTGAGCAAGTATATATCGTTGGCGAAATAAAAAATATCGACCATACGAGGCTTAAAATGTTTCGCCGACACGTCGCTCAAGCGAAGCCAAATTTTTTATAAATACTTTATTATGTTAAACTTTATGTATAATATCTAAAAAAGTGACTAGAATAACTTTAGAAAATAAAAAAATTAGATATTGTAATTATGTTAAATTAGCATTATACTATTTAAATATATAATACTTTCTAGTTTTGCTGAGGGAGTAGTTTGCACGATAAGTGTTACTAGATCAACATAATGACTTTAAGTCTGGTCTAGTATTAAAAAACGAGACTCATGCATGTTTATTTAGCATGCATAAGTCTCGTTTTTTGTGTTTATAAAATAAATTTTAGGAGGAAATGTATGAATTTTATAGCACTTATATTTACAGCATTTGCATTATCTATGGATGCATTTGCAGTGTCTATTACAAAAGGTATGACAATTAAAAATTTAAAAAAATCTACAGCATTAAAGATGGCTTTAACATTTGGAGTATTTCAAGGGGCGATGCCACTTCTTGGTTGGGTCTTAGGTATTAGTTTTGAAAGCTATATAAAATCTATAGACCATTGGGTAGCATTTATATTACTTGGATTTATAGGATTTAATATGATAAAAGGCTTTTTTGATGATAGAAAAGAAGGTAAAGAATCTGAGCTAGAATTTAGTGCTACAGCAGATGAACATGATTTATCTAACAAAGAAATAATAATGCTTGCAGTAGCTACTAGCATAGATGCGTTAGCAGTAGGAATAAGTTTTGCATTTTTAAATGTTAGTATAATACCAGCAGCTTCAATAATATGTATCATAACATTTTTAGTATGTGTAGTTGGCGTATTTGTAGGAAATAAAGTAGGTGATATATTCAACGGATATGCAGAATTAGTAGGTGGAGTAATACTTATATTAATAGGATTTAATATCTTTAATGAGCATACTCAAATATTAAATAATATATTTAATTCATTATTTTAAAAATAAAAACCTATGAATCTAGAAATTTATTCTAAATTCATAGGTTTTTATTTTTTACCAATTATATTTATAATAAAAGTTATTTTAAATTTAATTAATAGTACTAGTAACACACATTTAAACCTAAAATAAGTTTATTCATTATTTTTTATAGCAGCTCTCATTAAGAAAAATACAGGTGGAGTAGAAAATATAGGTGCTATTAAAGGTGCTATTATTTCATTTATACCAAGTATTTTAACTAAAAAAATTATAATTCCCATATTAAGAATATATTCAAAAATATAAACTAAAACTGATAAAGAAAACTTTTTAGCTGAATAGTTTTCATTTTTAAATGTAAATTTAGAATTTAAAAAGTAAGCAGCACAAATACTAAGTATACTAGTTATTGTGTAAGCTACAATATAATTAAATTTAAATACCATAAAAAGAGTAATATAAAAAATTTGAGATACTATAAAGTTACTAGTACCTATAATATTAAATTTTATATATTCTTTAACTTTTCCTTTTAAAAATTTTAACTTATCTATCATAATAAAAATCTCCTCATTATAGACTTAAGTATATTAAATATTATTTGGATAATATAGAATAATATTTAATAATATTTTACAGGAAAATATATTAATTTATATATTATATCAAAATTGCTTTATTAATTTAAAAATATTACTAAATTATGGAAAAATTTGAAAAAAAAGAATAAAAAATGTATAATAAATGTATACTTTAATCGAAATATTTAGATTTTATTTAGGGGAATCTATTTTTATTAAAACTAATATATAAAATAAAATTTTATATAATTTTAATAAAAATAGATTGTGTAAAATAAAGATAGGGGAGAGGTTGTATATAAATGTACAATATAAAAGAAGTAAAAAAAGAGGCTACAAAAATACAAAATAATTTATCTACATTTATTATAATGTCCTTAACTTTAATAATCGGAATTTTATATATAAATAGATTATTTTGCATACTAAAAGTAGAAGAGTTACAGTATATGAATGTAATATCTTTTATAAGGTTATTTAATTTAGTTTTAGCAGGTCTTGCAATTGGCAGTTGTATAATGTGCTATAATAGCACAAAAAAAGAAGAACTTTTTATTATATCTCTTATGTATGTTGTATTTTTTATAGATATATCCCTTGGAAACTTAGATAATATGAATTTAATAAATTCAGCTAAGTACATAGATGGATATATTACGATAAGTACATCATTACTTAGAATAAGTATATTAGTAATAAGTATTTCTTCATTTAATAAGATTAAAAACATAATAATGTCTAATAAGATTAGCTCTATATTAATAGTAGCTACAATAGCTTTCTTTATAGGGATATTAGAAAATAAAGGTTTGATTTTTACAAATAAAGAAAGTTACTTTATAAGGTACAATATATTTTTAATAATATTATATTTAGTGGTATCGACGACATATTTAGTAAAGAGTATAAGTCAAAGAGAATATATATACTCTGTCATAAGCTCTAGTATATTTTTATTTGGAGTGAAAGCTTGTTATGCTATAGTAGGAGCTTCAAATCCTATGAGTGTTATAAAATTATCATCTATCTCAATAACATATATGGGATTTATTATACTTATAGGTGGTTTATTTTTAGAACTTATATTAAGTATAAAAAGAAATAAAGAGTTAGAGAATAAACTTAATGTCTTTTATAAGTTAGTAGATGAAAATAAGTATAGTTGTATAGTTATATATGATGAAAATGGAAAAATAAAATTTGCAAATAAAGCAGTTAAAAACTTTATGTTTAAAAATCCATGCGAAAAAGATAAAAGGGTTGAATCTGTTATAATTCATAAAATGAAAGAAGTAGATAGAAATACAATTTTTGAAATTAAGAACTCTGTAGAAAAGTATAAAGCGTGGAAAGGCAATATATACATACCATCATTAGACATGACCTTAGAGTGTAATATTCAAAATATACACACTAAATTTGGAGAAAATAACTATGCAATTACATTCCAGGATATATCTTCAAAGCTAAGAACAGAAAGATATTTAATAGAATATGAAAAAATAAAAAAACATGAAGAAGTTAAAAATGAGTTTTTTGCCAATATATCACATGAATTAAGAACACCATTAAATATTTTTTACTCCACAGTTCAACTTCTAGATCTTAAAAGTAATGATATGTTAGTTGATTTTAGAGAAGTATATGAAAAACATAAACAATGTTTAAATCTAAATTGTAAACGTATGTTAAGGCTTATAGACAACATAGTTGATATAACAAAAATAGATGTAGGATTTACTAAACCTAAATTTGCAAATTGTGATATAGTTAGAGTTATTGAAGAGATAACACTTTCTGTAGTAAATTATGCAGAAAATAAAAATATAAATATAGTATTTGATACTGAAATTGAAGAGCATATAATAAAATGTGATTCATCTATGATAGAACGAGCTATGCTTAATTTATTATCAAATGCTATAAAGTTTACAAAAGAAAATGGTAATATAGTCGTTAATTTATATAAAGATGAACAATGGGTACATATAATCGTAAAAGATGATGGTATAGGGATACCTATAGGCATACAAGGTATGATATTTGAAAGATTTGTTCAAGGAGATAAATCATTAACCAGATTAAATGAAGGTAGTGGAATAGGTCTTAGTATAGTAAAATCAATCGTTGAATTAAATAACGGTGAAATATACTTAGATAGTGACGGAGAAAATGGAACTGAATTTGAAATACTATTACCAAATGAAAAATTAGAAGGTGATAAGTATGAGTATAACTATGAGATAGATATAGACAAAATAGAATTAGAGTTTTCTGATATATATGAATTATATAGTTAACTTATTGTGCTAGTTAAATATTGTTACTTGAAAATACTATAGTTTAACAAGTTACATTTTGATAGCTAAAAACTTTATATAGTAATTTCAATATGTTTAATAAAATAACGAGTAGAACAATTAAATTACTTAAATTATGAATATAAAAGATAAAATTGCATATTATAATACCAATAGGACTCACTAGATAAAAGCAAGGAAAAACCTTACCTTTTACTAGTATCTATTGGGAGTACTGTTGATGAGATATCAATAGATATCATATTAAATAACTAAGATATATTAAATATACCTCAATTTAATATATGGCGATTAGTATCCGATGTTAATTACCAATAGATAGCATATAAACTAATTGGTCAATAATAGTTATTTGATAAAAATCAAAAAGAGGCAAAAGCATAAGCTTTGGTAAAAGGCAATATACTTGATGGCTATAACCATTAAATATATTGTCTTTTATTTTTTTACGTAATAAGTAAATTATATCATAACTATACTTGTGTATAGACTATGAATATAAGTAATATCAATAACTTTATAAACGTAAAAAATGACATTTTTGAGCAACGGATGTATCCGTAGCGGTAGCAAGGATATATCGTTGGCGAAATGAGCGAAGCGAATTTTTTATTTAAAATAAAATTACACAATACTTTGGTTTACTAACAACACATATTCTAGTAATATATAATAGGACATTATAAATAAGTATTAACTAGTTTTAGGAGGAATAATAAGTTGTTAAAAAAGTTTTTTAACCGTTTTAAGAAAAAATCAGAGGAGAGTAAAGTTTTAGAAATTAAAGAAAACGTAATAAATAAAGATGAAAAAATAGTAGATACTTTAGATGAAATTTCAATAGAAAAAGAAGAATTAAAGCTTGAAAATGAAGAAAAAGAAATAAATATCATAGAAAGAGTTGACAATTTAGAGCAAATAATAAACAATGAGCCAGAAGCAGAAGCAGAAGCAGAAGCAG
>ERZ1673737.878-NODE-878-length-33338-cov-7.262206_pt1 | contig 33338 bp, 33 predicted proteins | sample MGYA00580211_ERZ1673737 | MGnify/ENA primary metagenome ERZ1673737 (study PRJEB41218, sample SAMN15661789) | gut metagenome | host: Homo sapiens | place: Canada: London | collected 2015-08-20/2019-03-30 | study: EMG produced TPA metagenomics assembly of... | reverse complement strand
ACTCATCTTATAATCACCTCTTAGTTAATATTGTACAAAAAAAGATCCCATATAGGCAGACACGCTTTTTCTCGTGTCCACCATATAGGATCCATTTTACTCCTCACTACTTTTTTATTGACTAATATATTATAATCTAACTATGTTATAAACAACTATAAGCAAATAACACTTTTAATAAATATTTTTATCTAAATATAGTCAATTATATATTCTTTGAAAAACAATTAAATAAAATTTTAACCTATAAAAATTTCTCAGATGCTCTTTTCCAAAATTCAAAATCAGAACGTCTAAGAAGTTTTAATTTTAGGTCAGATCTTACAATATGAATATCTGTAATATCATTAAACCTATATTCATTTCCATCTACAACCACTAATATAGAATTTTCAAATCTATACTCTGGCACTATACTTATTGTAGATTTTGCAGATAAAACTATACTTGAAGTAAAAGATCTATATGCAATAGTATTCATTGGTGCAAGTGGTGTAAGCTGTAATGTATCTAAACTTGGATCTATAATACTTCCTCCTGCTGAGTAATTATATGCAGTAGATCCAATAGGTGTTGATATAAGCATCCCATCTCCACTAAAGTTTTGGATTTTATTTTCATTAACCCTTAAATCTAAATGTAGCGTTCTTGAACAAACACTTTTAATTACTATTTCATTTACTGCATAGATATCTTTACTGCTTTCTTTAGTGCATATACTCCCTTTTAAAGGATGTACTTCTTGTATAGTAAAGTTATTATTTTTATATAACTCTATAAATTCATCGATTTCATCTGGGTCAAACTCGGCAAAAAAACCTAAATGCCCTGTATTTATTACTACCATAGGTACACTTGGAAATTTAAAATCTTGAATAGTTTTTAAAAAAGATCCATCTCCTCCTATAGATATTATAAGTTCTGTATTTTCTTCTAATTTTGAACTTACTAAAAAGTTATTCTCCTCAAGCTTTTTAGTTAGTAATTCTCTAGTATATAATGACTTCTCTAAGTCGTTTGAGTTTATAGTTATAACTCTTTTCATATTTAATCTTTCCTAACTTTAATAATTGTCATATTTTTATTATATTTTACATTTTATTTAAATTATATTCAATCTTTAAAATTCGCTTCACTTGAGCGACGTGTCGGCGAAAAACTTCATGTCGCCAATTATATGACACTCGCTACCGCTTCTGTCACATCCGTTGCTTAAAATTCACTACATTCATAGCGCCAACGTTATATCCTCGTTAACACGTCGGATACATCCGTTGCTTAAAATTCACTATGTTCATAAATCTAAACTTTAAAATAAAAAATAGATACATTTAAACAGTTTTATATGTATCTATTTGTATTCATTATATTATTAACGTTGTTAGTGCTGAAAGTATAATAATTATAATTGCTGATATTAATAATAATTTATTTCTATTTTTTGTAACTTTAGTTTTCTTTTCATATTTATAATTTTGTTCATCTTCTATTAATAATGATTCTTTTATCTCTGCTTTTTCATACATTATAGAACTTAAATCTAATATAACTTCTCTAAATTCACTATACTTCTCTGTTCTGTTTAAAAGCTTTTTTATTATCTCTATTAATTCTTCATTTCCATTTATACCTTTTAAAGCATTAAAATTTATACCTTTGTCTATAAATTTTAACATTTGTTCTTCATCATAACTTTCGCCAAATGGTAATTTTTTAAATATACATTCAAATAAAATTAATCCCAATGCAAAAAAGTCACTTTCTGTATCTGTATAGTTAATGCATAGCTGATGTGGGGATAAATATTTTATATTATTCCCTGACCTTATGTTTACACCATGGTTAGCTTTAGTAACTCCAAAATTTAATATTTTTACATTATACCATTTATCTACTAAAATATTACTTGGATTCAAGTCTCCATGGTACATCCCATGCTCTTTAGCCGCTTCTATTCCCTTTAGTATTTGAGTTGCTATTGATATTATTGCTTCTAAGTGAAGGTAATTCCCCTCTATTATATTATTTAAACTAATACCCTTTTCATATTCATATATCATATAATACCATATTCCATCTTCTCTATAATCAACACCTACATCAATCATATTTAGTATATAAGGTGAGTTTATCTCTCTTATTATGGTAGATTCATCAATTAGATTTGCTAGAAAGTCTTCACATATATGATTATTATGATTTATTACTTTTAATAAAATAGTTTTATTTTCATATAAATCTCTTGCTTTATAGAGTTTATTAAACTCTATATTATCTTCTATATTTATTATAGAGTACCTATTTCCTATAAAGTTCAAATTCCTCCCTCACTTTTTTACATTTTTTTATTTCAATATAATTATAATATCATTTTTAATATGTTTTTCCAACAAAAACAACAAAAAAATATAGCTAATACGAATATCAGCTATATTTTTATTAATTATTTTTGTTTTTATATACACTATTAGATATATATTGAGTCCTGATTACATTTCCATTTGAATCTCTATATTCTATATATGTTTTTGCAGCGTCTAATCCTCCTGTTGTATACGGCTCTACTTTTATGCTTATATTTTTCTTATCCGATGCATTTCCATATATTTTAGAAGTTATTACACCATTACTTACTGTATTTTTTGTATATACTGGATGAGAGTATGGGTTTTTAAATCTAAAATCACTACCACCATCACTAACCATTGCATCTCTTCCTATAGACACATAACTTGACTTTAATGAGTGATTTCTTCTTGATGTTACATCAAGGCCAGAATATAATACTGAATTAAATAAAGTACTAGATACTTGGCACACTCCTCCACCTACATCTTGCTCTAATTTTCCATTTATTATAACAGGAGCATCTTTGTATCCATTTGATTTTGTTCTTTTACCCGTTAGATTATTATACGAAAATTCTTCTCCGGGCATTAGTAATACATCACTTGTTGCTTTTGCAGATAGTACTATATTTGTAACTCTATTTGAATCATTTGTTGAAAATTTTGTACTAAACTCTGCTAGTAATGTATTTACACTTTTAGCAACTTCTGTACTTATCTTTGGCTGTTTTATATTTACTTTTAAATCTATAGCTTTATAATCTTTATTTTTTATAGCATCATAAATAGATTCTTTAGTTGCTGCTATATCTAATTCTTTACCTATAGTTGCACTAGATGCACTAATATTTCCAGAATCAGATATATATACCTTTGCATTTTCCATAGCCACATTTATTGATTCTGATATGCTCTGTATTTTCTCACTTAACTTATTTTCATTGTATAAAGATTTTATCTCTAAATTTTTAATATTTTTATTAAGGTCGAAAAATCTTTTTATATTTTCAAAATATGAGTCCGTTTTAGTATAATTATAAGCTTCATCTACAACTTCACTAGTATTATACTTTAAGTCAATTTCATCTAGTGATATTATATTTGTTTCTCCATCATAATTAAGTTGTATATCACTTGGAGTTATATTTTCATTTATATAGTTAATTGCTTCTTCTTTCGTCAGATTAGATACATCTATACCTTCTATAAATATGTTTTTAGCTATTGCATCTGTATATATATACTTTTTATTAAAGTAATTAATTGAAATTCCTAATACACAAATAATAGCTACTAATCCTATAATCTTATACTTTTTAGCCTTTGATTTTTCACTTTTACCAAAACTTCCATCTAGTGTACTGCTTTGACTTGCTCCTATGTTATTTTTGCCCATTTCTCCACCTCATTTTAAATATCATATAAATTATATTTTAAGCATTAATGTTATACAACATTTAACCGAAATGTGTAACTTTATTGTTACATATTGTCTAATTTAATTTTATATCTACTATAATCGGATAATGGTCTGATAAATTTATTTTATCTAATTTGTATTTATATATTCCTAATGATTTGTCTACTAATATATAATCAATTCTTGCATTACTCTTTTCAAAGGTTGCTATACTTTGATTATTTGTATATACAGCACTATCATTAAATATACTTATAAATATATTTTTCTCATTAAAATCTCCACATATTACTTTTGATTTTTGCAATCTATTTGTATAATCTATTATTTGGCTTAATTGTTCTTTTCTTTCATCCTTATCAAGACCCAAATGAGTATTTATTACATCTATACAGCAACATTCAGAAAATACGTTCGTATGTAGAAAACCTCTTTGTTCTCCTTTACTTTTTAAAAATATATGTTCGTTGTATAAAATTTCATTTTTTGAAAGTGTAGCTATTCCATACATTAAGGTAGGCTTATTTATATTTGCTGCAAATATTCCATCTACTTTTAGGCTTTGTTTTAAAAGTGCAAATTGATTGTAAAGTACCTCTTGAAGACATATTATATCCGCATCTAATTCTTTTAGATATCTTATAATTTTATTTAATGTAAATACATTATTATCATCCATGCCCTTATGAATGTTGTAACTTACTATTTTCAACTAAATCACACCCTAAATTTTAAAACCTAGCCATAGGCTAGGTCTTATATATATTATTAATGTTTTATTTCTTTTCTTATTTTAGTGAATCTACCTTTGTTTGCAACAAATACAAATCCCATTTTATTATATATTTCATTTAACTGCTCTAATGTTACTTCTCCATTTTCTAAGTTTGTTAAAGTTATTTCATTTATATTATTTAAGCTATTTGTTTTTGTTATCATTGGTTATCACTCCTCTTAAATTTTATACTTTATTATATTATCCATAAATTCAAAATATTACTAATTTATAATAAAAATTTAATTAAATTTTCCCTTTTTATTTTAAACATTCGTTTGCTATATCAATCATATACCAAACAAACGTTTGTGTCAATAGAATTTTTAACTTTTTTGCAATTTTTATTCTTGCACTGAATATATTTTAATATAACATCCTTAATCCTATTAATTTATAAAAGGGGGAATAATTTTTGAAAGAAAACAATAGTAAGACAATTGCATTTAAACAAAGAGAAGAACATCACATTTCAAAATATAAGTTTAAAGCCAATGAATATGGAAAAATAGATTTTAAAGTTATTCCTTACCCAAAATATAAAAAAGTATTAAGGAATGGACGTAAATTTATAAAATTCAAAAATATATTTATAATTTTATTGATTATATTGATATCTTCTGCTTATTTTTTCCTAACTAATAAACGTCTATCTCACTTAATAGATAAAAAAAAGTCTAATTCTATATCTGTATCAGATGATAGGACAATATCTAATATTGATTTTAATACCTATTCTAAAATTATAGAATCTCATATAAATACATTGATTCCATTAAATTACGAACATAGTATCAAAACTGAAACAATGCATAAAAACGGTTCATACTTATATGCTCAATGTGTTATATCATCAAGTAAAAGTGATAATTTATATTTTGATATAATTTTAAAAGATGATGAATCTTATTCTCTTATTGTTAATGATATTGAATATATAAAAAGATAGGATATCTCATATGAGATATCCTATCTTTTTATATATTTATCTTTATAAGTAAATTGCATATTCTGTAAATAGTTAAGCTGTTTTAACTATTTAATTAAAAATTAGCTTCTTTTTTGTTTACTTTGCTACAAAAATATTAAAATATACTTTCTATTTTTCCTGTATGCATATCTACATAATACCATCCTGCAGTGGCATTATGCCAAGTTTTTTCATCATCTTGTATAATTTCATAAGCATGAACTACATAATTATTTCCCTCTATATGATCAACTTCTATAATACTTGGCATATATCCATAGTTTTTGAACATATCTTTTACAAGTGAGATTGCCTTACTTTCTGATATAGTATCAGATTGTTGATCTTGTTTAGTTTTATCTCCTTTTATAGTACTTTTTTCTTTTACTTCTAAATTAAATATCTCTTCTGATTTTTCATATTCTTTATTGAAAATTGCTGTATTACCTACTGCTCCACTTTCATTAAAATTTGAATTTACTCCTACTACAAGAAATAATGTAATTGTTAGCATTATAGTAATTCTTTTCATATTATCTAAGCTCCTTTGATGTTGTATGCCATCATAATTTAGTACTATAATAGATATTTATTGTGTATTAAGATAAATAAATTAATAAATTAATTTAACTAAAAAAATATCCTAAAGATGAACTTTATCTTGTCCAATCTATAGGATATTATTTACATAACTATTATTTTTTATAATATATTAAATTCTACCTTACTTCCTTTTGATGTAGATGTAACTTCAAGTTTTGCATCAATTCTTTCTTTAAGTTCTTCAACATGAGAGATTATACCAACTAACCTTCCACCTCTTTGTAGTTCAAGTAAACTATCAATTGCATTATCTAAAGACTGAGGATCTAATGTACCAAATCCTTCATCTACAAACATAGTATCAAGGGATACCCCTCCTGCATTTGATTGTACTATATCAGAAAGACCTAAAGCTAATGATAGTGATGCTTTAAAACTTTCTCCACCAGATAATGAGCTTACATCCCTTGAACTATCTGTATAATTATCATATATTTCAAGCTCTAGACCTTTTTGACCTGCTCCTTTACTCTTAGATGTTTTTCTTATTAATGAGAATCTATCTCCTGTCATTTTTTCTAATCTTATATTGGCAGCTTCTATTATATCTTCAAAGTAAGATGCTAATATATATCTTTCAAAGGATATATATGGAGCTTTTTTACCATTAGCTAAATCTGCCAACTCACCTACCACTTTATATTCTTCTTCTATTTCTTTAAATTCTATATTAAGATTTTCAACATTTTTAAGTACTGTTTTATTATTATCTATTATAGAATGTAAATCCCTTAGTTTACCTTCTAGTTCTTTTTTATTCTCTTGTATAGACTTTATTTCTTCATCTATTGTAGTTATATCCATAAATACTATATCTTTAGTTTTATTTACTATATCTTCCCGCTTAGCCTTTGTTAATTTAAGTTCTGAGTTATAATTTTCTACTTCTTTTTCTAAAACTTCTACCATTGATATCTTTAACTTAGCATTTTCATAAGTTTGTATATTATCAAAGCCTTGCTCTTTTATAGCTTCATTAAAGTTAGTTTGATTATTAGCTATTTCTAACTTTAATTCTTCAATTGATTTATTTATTTCTTTAGATATAGAATTTTCTCCTTCTAGTTTTTTAGCTAGATTTTCATTTTCAAGTCTTAGTTTTGCTAATTTCTCTTTACTTGTATTAAGTTCCTTAGTCTTAACTTCTATTAACTTATTTAAAGTTTTTACATTAGTTATATTTTCTGGTATTTCTTTTTTATACTCATCTATTTTAGTAGTAGTTTGTGTAAGTTCTTTTATATATTCTTTTTCATCCTCTTCTAGCTTAATTAAATTTTGTTCATTTTCACTAATTACAGTTACTATACTAGATAAATCTTTTTCTACTTTTTCTTTTAAGTTTATACGTTTATTAATTTCGTCTAATTCAATATTAAGCTTATTTTTAGCTGAGTTAATATCTACACCTATATTTTTAAGAACAGCAAATGTATCTGCTGAATATGTTAACTCGACATTTAAAGTACCTCTTATTTCACTTAAATAGGTATTTATCTGTTCTTCGTAGCTAATCCTCTTTGTATTTAACTCTGTGAGTTCTGTAATCTTTTCTTGATTTTGTTTCTCCAACATATCTAAATTATCTTTAGCTATTTTTAGCTCTTCTTTAGACGGTATTTCTATATCATTTTTTATACTAGCTTTATTTGGATGGTTAGTTGAACCACATACTGGACAAGGTTTATTTTCTTGTAATTGGCTTGCAAGTATGCCAGCTTGTTCTTTCTTATATAAATCATCTTTTGTTTCATAATCAGTTTTATTACTCTTATATTTTGCTTCAAAAGCAACATATTCTTTATATTTAGATTGATGAACAAGACATGTATTTTTATGATTCTTTATAGTATTTAATATTGTACGTATATCATCTAATATTTTATCTTTACCATCTTTTTGTTTTTCTATCTCTAATTTTTTAGTTTCTAAACTAGTTATATCTTTTAACTCTAGTTCTTTTTCTTCTTTAGATTTTTTTAATGTTTCAGTTTCTTTTTTATTGTTACTTATTTGAAGTTTACTATTTTCTAAATTTTGTTTTAACTCTACTAAGTTTTTATTAAGGTTCTCAAGTTCTAAAATCTTTTCTTCTAGCTTAATAAGATTATTTATTTCTACACTTAGTTTTTCTCTTTCATTTTCTTTATTTTCTTCTATTTTTAAAAGATTACTTGACTCTTCTTGTTGTAGTTTTAAAGTTTCTATATTTTTTAAACTTAAATTATAATCTTCTTCTCTTTTAGCTAATTTTTTATTATTTTCTACAAGCTTGTCCTCTATATATTTTACTTCTTTTGCATTTTTTCCATCTATTATAGCTTTTGCTTTGTTTTTATATTCATCTTCCTTTGATAGAAGTTCTTCTAAATCTTTTGTAATAATCTCTTTTTCTTTAAGTAAGTTATTATTAGTTTCTATAATAGCCTTTTCTTGATTTTTAACTTGTAATTTATTATCTACTTCTTTTCCTTCTTCATTAAGAGTTTTATAAATATTATTATCTCTTTCTAATAAATCTTTTAACTTTTCTATAACTAAAGGGAAATCCACATATTCGTCTATTACTATATCATGCTCACCTTTTATATTTTTTAAATTAATTTCCATTTCATGTTTACTTTTAGTTCTATTTTTACTAAGGTTTGCTGCTTTATCTTTAAGCTCTGCTTGTATTTTTTCAAAGTCGTAAGTATTAAATATTTTTCTAAATATTCCTTCTCTCTCTACAGAGTCAGCTAATAATAATTTTTTAAATTCACCTTGTGCAAGCATTACAATTTGTTTAAATTGCTCTCTAGTTATACCTAATATTTCTATTATTTTATCAGTAACATTCTTTACCTTAGTTATTACCTTTCCATCTGGTAGGATTAAAGTAGCATCAGCAGTTTTTTCTGTATAACCATCCCCTCTAACTCTTTTCTTTTTTTGTTTAGGTACTCTATTTACTATATATCTTTCCCCTCTAAGTTCAAATTCTAATTCTACATAAGTTTCTGTATTATCATCAGCAAAGTGACTTCTTAAAGAATCAGTTTCCCTACTTTCTCCACTTGCTTCTCCATATAAAGCATAGCTTATAGCATCAAATATAGTTGTTTTTCCCGCTCCAGTTTTTCCCGATATAACAAATATATTTCTACCTTTTAATTCTTCAAAATCTATAACTTGCTTAGATGCATAAGGACCAAATGCACTTATAGTTAATTTTATTGGTCTCATTACCTCACCTCCTCTTTAAGTACGCCTTTTATAGTATCTATTAACACATTTTCTTTTTTGTCGGTATAGTCACCGCTTCCATAAGCTTCATAGAAATCTTTAAATAAATCTATTTTACTTTTCTTTCTAAATTCACCTTTTGCTACAGCACCATCCTCTGATACATTTCTTTTTCTTTCTCTAGTTATAAGCATTGTATTTGGATAAACTGCTTTTAATTTTTCCATAGGATTCATAAGTTCCCCATCATCAGTAAGTATCGCTTGTATATAATCTTCTTTTCCTTCTTCTACGTCTCTACCTTCACATATTAAATCTTCTATATTCCCTTTTATAATTCTTAAATCTCTAAGTGGATTTAATTCCCTTAATTCAATATTTATATCTTTATCTTTTAAATCTAGTACTGCAACACTCTTTTTTTGTTTAACTTCTGAGAATGAGTATTTAAGTAAAGATCCTGAATATCTCATAGTTTCTCTTCCAATTTTTTGTCTACCATGTAAATGACCTAATGCCACATAATCAAAATCTTTAAATATATTCCCATCTATAAGATCTGTCCCACCTATAGATAATGGTCTTTCTGATTCTGAAGTTTCAAGTTCTGCTGCTTCGTATTTATGGTCACTTACATCTATTGCTTCTTCTCTTTTCATAGTTACATATCCATGACCTATAAGTATATTTACCTCATTTTCATTTAAATCTTCTTTTATTTTATCTATAACAGCCATCATTGCATCATTGTGGCTTCTTATTTCTTTGTTATCAAGAAGTTTTTTAGTAAGTGCTGGATCTTTGTAAGGTACTAAATAAAAATTTATATTTTTATTATTCTCACATAAAACTACTTTTCTATATAGCTCTTCATCACTACCTGCTATGTATAATCCTTGCTTTTCTAGTATTTTGCTACCAAAACTTAATCGTTCTCCGCTGTCATGATTACCTGATATTACTAATACAGATACATTTCTATCTATTACTAAAGAGCTTAAAGTTTCATTTAGTACTTCTACTGCTTCTACTGGTGGTATAGATCTATCGTATACGTCACCTGCTATCATAAGTACATCTGCATTTTCTTCATCTATAAGTTCTATTAATTTATTTAAAATGTATTTTTGATCATCTATCATTGAATATTCATTTACTATTTTTCCTATATGCCAATCACTAGTATGAATAATTTTCATAAATCATCCTCCTTATATAATAAATAGCTCAAATTATAATTTTTTTATTTACTCTTCTTATTATACTATAAATTTTAATATCTTAAATATTTTAAGATATTTATAATAAATAGATTTAGTTTTATAATTCTTATAACATAACTTAATTATGTTAACTTTGATTTTTATTAAATAATATTATAACAATTATAAAAAATTCGCTTCGATTGAGCGACGTGTTGGCAAAACACTTCATTTCACCAACAGTTAATAAAATATATAATTTTAAGTTAAATTAAAATAACGATGTATCTTTATTTATAACAAAGATACATCGTTAACATTATAAGTATAACAAATTTTATTTTTCATTTAACTTAGCTAATACTTCTTCTAAATCTAATCCATGTATTGAGCAAGCTTGTTCTATAGTTTCCATTTGAGATGATGGGCAACCTACACATCCCATACCAAAACTCATTAGTATTCCTACTGCATTTGGATTTTCTTTTATTACATCACCTATTATAGTATCTTTAGTTATCATATTATAAATTCTCCTTTAAATTTGATTTTTCAAGTACATCTTTTCTAAATGTATTTATTCCTATTCTGTCTATAAAATCTCCTAATTTTTCACCCATTTGACCATGTTCATTGTAATATTCTAATATAGATTTTACAAGTTCATAAGCTTCCTTTTCCGATAGTCCCTTAGTTATTATATCCGACATTCTCGGATAAAATCCAGCACTTCCTCCTGCCGTTACAAAAAACTTTCCATCTATATCTACTAAAACACCTATATCTTTTGAATATACACTTGAACATGCATTTCTACATCCTGCTACACCTATTTTTGTTCTATTTGGAAGAGGCATTCCATGGAAGTTTTTGCTTATTTTCATACCTATACCAATAGTTGGATACTTAGAACGTTTACAAAAGTTTGCTGGACATATTTCAACATTTTTTACTGAATATTGATTTTTAACAGCAGGCTCCATACCTAAGTCTTCCCATATATCCTTTAAATCTTCTTCTTTAAGATTAGTTATAAGTATCCTTTGTCCTGATGTTATTTTTAATACTCCATTATATTTTTTAGCTACTTCACCTATTTTTATAAGAGTTTCAGGTAGTATAAATCCTCCTGGTATATGAGGAGTTATTCCATAAGTTCTTTTACCATTTTTAATCTTTTGTAGATTTCCATAGTGGCTCATATAAACTATGCCTTTCTTATTTTATTTATAGTTTTATCATCTAATTTTTCTTTTTCATATAAATACTTTGTATTTAAACTTTTCATAAATGTTTTTACCCATAAATCTCTAAGTTCGTATAAGTATTCTAAGTTCCCCTGTCCATTTTCATAATTTTTTCTATGAATACATCCATTTTGCTCATAAATTATATAATCTTCATTTTTTTCAGTTACAGAGTTTGCTCTATCACAAGGCATACCTGATAATATATAATTATTTAATGATATATAAGCATTTTCAGGTGAATCTGATTTATTATTTTCATTTTGTGCACACTTTATTGCCTGAGAAATATATGCACTTTCTGTTAAATCTCTACTTTCTTCTTTGTACATATCATAGTATTTAGTTATTATATATGCACTTCTACTTTCTACTTCTTTTATTCTATCTTGTAACCATCCATGTATATTGTTTACATCGATTAAATCCTCTAGTGGCTTTTCTTCTATATATTGACCATATATATCATTTGCTTCTTTTTGTATTTTTATAGCACTTTCTTTAAATTTATCAATGTGTAAGTTTACTATATCTTTTTCTAAATCCTGTGCTAATTTTATTTTATTAAATAACCAAGTGTGTATTGGTGCTAAAAATGCGCTCATTTATTTTCTCCTTTGTTAAAATTTATAAACTTATTATACCTTTTTTATTAATTAAAAGCCGTAACATTTGTTACGTAATAAAAAAGAATCTAAGATTTTAGATTCTTTTTTATATACCGCAGAGTTTTAACTTGCTTAATCTATACATTCTATATTTTCTAATTATTTTTTACTATGTTTAGTTTTTTATTCATTCTACGTATACTTTAAATATGTTACTTTATAGTGTGATTAAAGGATTTTAGTAACTAATTACCAAGTTATAATATATTATTCATATATTTTAGTTATTCATCTTCTGATTCATCATAGTCATATATTTCATAATCTGTATACTCTTGATTTTCTAACCAGTCAAGACAGTCTCTACACTCTATACATTTTATACAGTTTTCACAATTTCCACATCTTTCACATTGTGAACATGTCTCACATATTGCACATATTTCGCATTCTACACAAAACTTACAGTTTATACAGTCCTCACATTGAATACACTCTTCACAATCTGTACACCCTTCACACTTCATATTATCCTTACATTCTATAGAGCTTTCACATTTTGTGCAAGTTTCACAATCTGTACAATTTTCACAATCTGTACACTCTTTACAACCTATACAATCCATACAATTTATACAATTTTCACAGTTTGTACAATTCACACAGTTTATGCAATTTATGCAATCTTCACAATCAATACATTTATCACAATTTATACAGTTATTCTCATCTGGATTATACTCATTTATCATTTTTACAAACATCTCCTTTTATTGTAATGAGCATCTACTATGGCTTTATAACTTAGACTCTAATAAATTAAGCTAACGAAATTAGTAATAACATTTATCTAAAATAATCTATATAATACTTTTTATTGATAATATTTTACTTTAAAACATATGTACTCAATATATATGACTTTAAAGTCTAATTTGTTACTTTACTACATATAAAAAATCTATTTTGATTAAAGAACTTTTAATTTTAATGTTTATTTTACCTAATTTTATAACAAAAAAGAGTATACAATTCTTATGTATACTCCTTTTATTTGACTATTTACCTTTTTTAACTGTATCTTTTACAGCTTTTCCTACTTTTTTCCCTGTATTTATAGTTTCTTTTCCTATGTTAGCACCTGTTTTTATAGCTTCTTTTCCTACATTTAAAGTTCCTTGTACTGTTTCTTTAGCAACGTTACCTACTCCATTTACAACTTCTTTTCCTACTTTTTCTATAGGATCCGTTACTTTTTTTACTGCTTTTTCAACTTTGTTAACTTTCTCATTTTTTTTATTTTTTCCTCTCATAATGACACCGCCTTAAGTTGCAATAAGGAACTACCTCATTATATAAGTATATTTTGAGATATCCTTTATGTATTTTATGATACTATTTGACTAATTGTTACTATAAACAATTTTCTTACTAAAAATAATGAACAATGGATTAAATTATAATGTATTTAGCTACTATACTTACTGTTTTATTAATAGTAATGCTTAAAATAGCCGCAGTTTAATATAAAATAGAAAAACCCTACAAAGCTAGCATTAACTTTGTAGAGTTTTTCTATTTTTTAAATATATTCTTTTATTTTAGATGCTAGATTTTCTTTAGGCATAAATCCTACTAATCTTTCTATAGGTTCACCATTTCTAAATATTATTACTGTAGGTACTGTGCTTACACTAAATTGTCTTGCTATATCAAGACTTGCATCTATATCTATTTTATAAAAATCAGCTTTTCCCTCAAATTCATTTGCTACTTCTTGAAATACTGGTGCTAACATTTTACATGGTCCACACCAAGTTGCAAAAAAGTCAACTACTGCTATTCCTTCTATATGTTCTACAAGGTTATTAAATTCTTCACTACTTATAACTTGTGCCATATTATAAATCTCCTTAAACTTATTTTTATTTTATTATTTACCCTTTTAATATTTATTATTTCCAGTATTATATATCTATGCATATTTATTTTATGTAAATTATTTCCCATTCATTGATAAACTTTAAATTAATTTTAATATAAGTAATATGTTTAAAATTTATATAGTATTAATTTTTATTTATGTGTAAAACATAATTGTATCTAACTTTATTTATGAGGTGATTAGTATGGAATTTATGACAAATATAAGAAAAGCTAGCTCTGCTTTACATAGTGCATCTGAACATACAGGGTATATAAAAAGAATACTTGATAAAAAAGCTACTAAAGAAGGATATGCAGAATATATATACAATCTAGCAGCAATGTATAAAGCTATTGAAGATGGCCTTGATAAAAACAGTAACAATCAAATTGTAAAAGACTTTGTTACAAAAGAATTATATAGATCTAGTTTAATTGAAAAGGATATTAAATATTTATTAGGTGAAAATATTAATTCTTTAAATTTACTATCTTCAACAGTTTCTTCTATAGCTAGAATAAAGGAAATATCTAGCTCTAAACCTGAATTAGTTGTAGCCTATGCTTATACTAGATTCCTAGCTGACTTATTCGGTGGTAGACTTTTTTATGAGTTACTTAGCAATGAATATAAAATAGATAATGAAGGTTTAAACTACTATGATTTTAAAGATTTAGGAGATATAAAAGCCTATACTATGAATTATGCTTCTAAGTTAGGTTCTATAAACTTAGATGACAGCTTAAAACAAGAATTTATAAATGAAGTAAACAATGCTTATATATATAATTTAGCAATATCTAATGAACTAGAAATAAAACTACACCCTATTAAAAGAAATGATAAAAATAATCATGACAATGGGCATGGTCACCCTCATGGACATAATCATTAAAAATTACTTATATAAATTTTAAATATCTATATCTTTTGAAATAAATTTTATTAAATATAAAAAGCACTTACATAAGTAAGTGCTTTAACTGGTGCCCAGAGGCGGAATCGAACCACCGACACGGGGATTTTCAGTCCCCTGCTCTACCGACTGAGCTATCTGGGCTTATGGCGGAGAGGGTGGGATTCGAACCCACGGTGCCGTTAAGCATCACTGGTTTTCAAGACCAGCTCCTTAAACCACTCGGACACCTCTCCGTAATCTTTTTTACAAATAATACTATATCATATATTTTTTTCTTTTTCAACATATTTTTGTTTATTTTTTAATTAATAATAAAATTCATATTATTTTATACTTTATATATTATTGTTTATTTTTTTAATTTTAATATTTGAGTTGGAATTTATACCTATTATTGCTTAAATATTTTTTACATTTTTCCTAATAATAAATATTACAGATATATTATTTGGAGGATAAATATAATGAAAAATAAACAACCTAAATTTAGTAGTAATAGTGATGTAAAAATGTCTTGTACAACTAAGAAAAGGCTAGAAGGAACTTGCCCTGAATTTAAAAATGATTGTGGTTGTAAAGAAGATAAAAATAAAAAATACACTAATCAATTTAAGTAAAAATTAATAATTTGTAGTTGAAAAGTTTGCTGATTTATATTATCTGCAAACTTTTTCTTTTTTGTCGATTTTTTCTTTTCAAAGTCTATGTAATTTGATATAACTAATCTTATAGTAAATTTAATGAAAGTAGTATTGATATGAAGAAAAAAGGCTATTTATTCGTATTAATGGCAGCTATGTGCTGGGCAACACTTGGACTATTTGGTAATACACTTATGAGTTTAGGTCTTATTCCCGAACAAGTAGCATTTTTAAGATTATTTGTAGGCTTTTTAATTTTAACTATATATGCATTAATTAAAAATCCAACACTTTTAAAAATAAACAAAAAAGGATTTATTTTTGCTCTTTTAGTAGGACTTGTATGCCAAGCTGGATTTAATATGTTTTATTTTAATTCTGTAAAAACTATAGGAGTATCTTTATCTACAGTTTTAGTATATACTTCCCCTCTATTTATAGCATTATTCTCAAGAATAATATATAAAGAAAAAATAGATAACGTAAAAAAAGTATCTCTTGCTTTATGTTTTATAGGAGCATTTATAGCTGTTACTAATGGTAGATTAGATTTTAAAGCTTTAAATGGATTTGGGTTACTTTTAGGTGTTGGTTCATCTATAACTTATTCATTCATGCCTATAATAAGTAAAACTGCTTTAAAATACTGTGATAGTGTTACATTAATAATATATGGCTTCTTATTTGGAGCTATACTTATACTGCCTATAGCTAAACCAGTTGATATGATAAACTGCTTAGCAAATTCTAAGGCTTTAATATTTGCACTTAGCTTAGGTATTGTTACTGCAGCACTTGCTTATATATTCTATTTAAAAGGAATAGATACTGGTATTGATTTATCATTAGTTGGAGTTTTAGCTAGTGTAGAACTTGTAATATCATCTGTATTAGGTTGGACTATACTTTCAGAAGATTTTTCTTTTATTAAGTTATTTGGAGTATGTTTAATGATGGTATCAGCTTATATAGCAACTAAATCATCAAGTGATGACTCTGTACAAGATGAGTATGAAACTGCTTGCTAAAATTCACTTCGATTGAGCAACGTGTTGGCGAACTATTTTTATTTCGCCAACGATATATACTCGTTCTCACTTCAGATATATCCGTTGCTCAAAAACTGTGAATTTCTAGTAAGTAAAAGAGTATCTTAAATATTTAGGATACTCTTTTGTTATTTAATTTATTACTTAAAGATTTCTACACTTCTATCTAAGATACCTGTAAAATATGCTATAACTAAACCATAATTAGTTATAGGAACATTCTTTTCTTTACATAGATTAATTTTATTTATTACACTTTTTCTATTTACCATACATGCACCACAATGTATTACCATATCATACTTTTCTACATCTTCATCGAAGTCATAACCTACTTTATACTCTAAATTTAACTCTCCACCAGCAATTTTAGTTAACATCCTAGGTATTTTTACTCTACCTATATCTTCATGCGATACATTATGAGTACAACTTTCACATATTAATATTTTATTACCAGGCTTTAAATTCTTTAATTTATTTGATCCTTCTAAAAAGTCGCTAAGCTCTCCTTTTTGTCTTGCAAATAATATAGAAAAGCTAGTTAAATTTATTTCTTTAGGAACTATCTTATCTACTTCTTTAAAAGCTTGTGAATCAGTTATAACTAAATCTATATTTTTAATTTCCTTTAATGCATCTTCAAGTTCTGTATCTCTTACAACGTAAGTTTTTATACCATGGTCTAAACAATCCCTTATAACTTGAACTTGTGGAAGTATAATTCTTCCCTTTGGAGCTTCAGAATCTATTGGTACAACTAAAACTACATTTGATCCATAAGGAAGTAAATCTCCTACTATGGGTTTGTCTTCTTCATCTTGTTCTAAAGACTTTATAAGTTCATCTTTTAATTTATCTATATTTTCATTATTTTTAGCTGATATAAAAAGTGGCTTATCAAGAATGTTATTTATATTACTTCTTTCATCATCACTTAATCTATCTAATTTATTTACAACAACCATGTGCTTTATGTTGTATTTATTAGCTTCTCTTTTCCACTTTTTATAAGTATCTACATCTAAATTTTTTCCATCTACTACATATATAGCAAAGTCTAATCTTTTTAAATACTCAAAGCTTTTTTTAACCCTTATTTCACCTAATTGGCTTTTATCTTCAAGTCCTGCTGTATCTATTAAAAGTACTGGCCCAAATGGAATAAGCTCCATTGCTTTTTGAACTGGGTCTGTTGTTGTTCCTTCAACATTTGATACTAATGATATATCCTGTCCTAGTATTTTATTCATTAATGAAGATTTTCCACTATTAGTGTTTCCATATATTCCAATATGTTTTCTATTTGCATTTGGAGTTGTGTTCATTTTTGCCTCCTAAAGATAAAAATCTCTTTGCCCTTTTTTCATTTTTTCCATACTTTCTTTTGTTAATGACTTTATATCTTCTCTTTCTATATTTTCAACTTCTTTATCTATTATTTCTAAAGACTTTTTATATAGTTCTTCATCACCGTAATCTAGAGTAAACTCAAGTAAAGTCATTAAAGCATTTGGTTCACAGACATATTTTATGTTACCTGATTTTGCTAGGCTCATAAATCTATCTCCTGTTCTTCCTTTTCTATAACAAGCTGTACAATAACTTGGTATATATCCATCACTTAATAATTCTTTTAATATTTCTATTGGACTTCTTTCATCATTTGTTTTAAATTGTTTAACTTCTTTACCTTCTTCTCTTTCTTTATATCCACCAACTCCAGTTGAAGAACCAGCAGATATTTGAGATACACCATATTTTAATAACTCTTTTCTCATCTCTGGTGTTTCTCTTGTTGAAAGTATAAGACCAGTAAAAGGAACTGCTATTCTAAGTATAGCAACAATCTTTTTAAACATTTTATCATCTAATAAATGTGGGTAGTTTTCTAAACTCACACCATTTGCAGGTTGAAGTCTTGGAACTGATATTGTATGAAATCCTACTCCAAACTTTTCTTCTAAATGAGCATTATGCATCATAAGGCCTAATACTTCAAATCTAGGATCTGCTAATCCAAATAAAACTCCTGCTCCAACATCATCAATACCAGCTTCCATAGCTCTATCAAAAGCAGTTAAATGATAATTATAATCTCCCTTTAATGACTTTGGATGCATTTTATCATATGTTGGTTTATGATATGTTTCTTGGAATAATATATAAGTTCCTATACCTTTTTCTTTAAGTAACTTATAATTTTCTACTGTTGTAGCTGCAATATTTACATTTACTCTTCTTATTTCACCGTTATTATTTTGTGTTTTATATATTGTATCTAAACATTCTAGTACATAATCTATAGGTGCATTAACTGGATCTTCTCCAAGTTCAAGTGCTAATCTCTTATGACCCATTTGTTCTAATATTTTTACCTCTTGAGCTACTTCATCCATTGTAAGTCTTCTTCTATTAAATTTGTTATCTCTTTTGTAGCCACAATAAACACAATTATTTACACAATAATCACTTACATAAAGAGGTGCAAATACAACAACTCTCTTTCCATATATATCTTTTTTTATTTCACCTGCTAAAGAATAGATTTCTTTTAGATCCTTTTCATCTTCTGCTTGAAGAAGTATTGCTATATCTTTATAATCTAATCCTTCTCTATTTTTAGCTCTATTTAATACTTCTTTTATTTGTTCGTTACTTGGATTTTTAGTTTCTTCAAGAATTTTGTATATATATTCATGATTTATAAACATTGCTATTTCCCCCTTTTATAATTTTTCTACAAAGTCTGGATTATCTCCTCTTGTTATCTCTATCTCAAATCCTACTTTTTTTAACTTTTCTTCTATCATCTTTTTATACTGAGCATCTTCATCTAATATATATGCTTTGTTATCATATAGAGAATACTTTTTTCTAACACTCATTGGTGATAGATTAGGCATTATAACATTTCCTCCAGCCTTTAATCCCTCTTCTCTTCCATTTTCAGATATACTTGATAAAGCTGTTGTGGCAGGAAGTAAAACCTTTGGAAGTAATAATCTAACTATAGCTAAACATATAATAGTCTTTTCTAAACTTCCATGTTCATAATCTTTAAGAGGTGTATCTTTATGTGGTATAAATGGTCCTATTCCACACATAGCTGGTTCAAATTCTTTTACAAATAATAAATCATTAACTAAGTCTTCATTAGTTTGATTAGGTATTCCAACCATAAACCCAGCACCCGCTTGATATCCTATATCCTTTAAGTTCTTTAAACACTTTCTTCTAATTTCAAAGGGTTCACCAGGGTGTATATCTTCGTACAACTTTTTAGATGCACTTTCATGTCTTAAAAGATATCTATCAGCACCTGCATCATACATTTTTTTATAAGATTCATAACTTCTCTCTCCAAGAGATAATGTTATTGCATTATTTGGAAACTCTTTTTTTATAGATTTAATAATATCTGCCATTACTTCATCATTAAAGTATGCATCTTCTCCACCTTGTAAAACAATTGTCTTATATCCTAATTTATCTCCTGCTCTTACACACTCTAATACTTCTTCCTTGCTTAGCCTATACCTTTGTGCATTTTTATTTGTTCTTCTTAATCCACAATATAGACAATCTTTTTTACAAAAACTTGTCAATTCTACTAGCCCTCTTATATATACTTTATTTTTAAAGTATTTTAGCCTAGTTTTATGAGCTTTTTCTATAAGTAGCTCTTTAGATTTAGAATCTATATTATCTAATAAATATAATAACTCTTCTCTTGATGCATTATTTTCATTATATAATTTATTTATAATACTTATAGTATCCATATCATCACCTCTATTTCACTAATATTTAATTTAATACCCCAATCTGTAAATTAAAATTCATAACTCTATATAATTATTTTTTTAACCATGTAGAATAAAAAAATATTATCTATTTTTCATAACATTTTTGTAAATTTACACATATTCGTTATAATTTATTATACTAATTAACTTTTTATGAATAAAAATATTCTAATAGAAATTTTATCCATTCATTATATTTACTCCTGTATAAATAACTACTTTAAAACTTTCTATAATAACTACTTAAATTCCTATTTGTAAAATATAATTTTGTATAAGTATTATAAAATTCAAGGACTTTCCTATAATTTATAGAAATTTATACAAATATAAAAATTCAGTTATTTATTAACAACTAAACTTATATAGTTCATCTATTTTAAATTTAACTAAGCATAGTTTTTATAGATTATCATTTTTTATTGTAAAGGAGGTTTTTCTATGAATGAAAATCTGTTTTTTATAAATACATATGAAGATTTTTTATTAGGTAATTTAGAAAATTTATCAATAGATAAAAATATAGGTACAGGTTCTATAGTTTTATCAAGTAACAATAATAAATACATAGAATATGGTATATATACTTCTCAAGTAATAAACCTAAAAACATTTAAAAGACTTTTAGTTTCCTGGAATTGTGAAACACCTAAAGGTACATGGATTGAAATTCAAGCACGAGCATTTATTTCTTATTATGATGATAATGAAAATTCTACATATGAATGGTCAGATTGGCTTTCTTTTGGTAAATGGGGGACTCATATAAAAAGAAGCTCTAAAAGTCCTGACTCACATCTTGCTAAAATTAGTACTGACGAATTTATAATTAAAGGTAGCTATACAGATACTGCCTCTAAAATACAAATACGTGCATTATTACATACCGAAAATACTAATGTAACACCATCAATAAGACAATTTATAATTTCATACAAAGATAATACTCCTCGTATAAAGGGTATAGAAATCCCTTCAAATAAAATAATAGATGTTCCTTCATATTCTCAATATATAAGAGATAAAAATATAGGAAGTGTTATTTGTAGTCCAACAAGTATAACTATGTTGCTTAATAGAAGAAATGAAAACTTAATAGTTGAAGAAACTGCATGGTCTTGTTTTGATTATGACTATGAGGCTTTTGGTAACTGGTTATTTAATGTTGCATTTGCATCTAGTCTTGGATATGAATCTTTTGTTGAGTACGGTAATTTAAAAAGCTTAAAAAGAGAAATATATAGCGGATATCCAGTAGCTGTAAGTGTAAAATATACTAATGATATAAATAATTTAGAGTATCCTTACATAGAAAATGCTCCAATAACCACAGCTGGTCATATTTTAGTTGTTCGCGGATTTGAGAAAAAAGATGATATTGATTATGTAGTTGTAAATGATCCTGCTGGTAAAAGCAACGAATCAGTAACTAGAAGATATAAGCTTAGCGAATTTGAAAATGCTTGGCATAGAGGAAGCAATATTATGTATGTAATACACGATAAAGAAGTTGAAATAAATAATAATCGAATAGAAACTAGTTTAGAATTAAAAAATAATAAAGAAAATTTATATTCAGTTTTAGTTAATGATACTTATCTAGATTTAAGCTCTGATTTTGTAAAAACAATTCTTATAACTTATGATAATGGTTTAACTTTTGAATATTTAGTTCCATATAATAATCATTATCTAGCTTTAGAAAATAAAAATAAATGTATTATATATATCATTGGAAGTGATGGCTTTACCTATGTTTGTAACTGTTAATAAAAAACTGTAGATAGTTAATTATCTACAGTCTTTTATTGTTTAAAGTTTTTAATATGTCATAATTAGAATTGTATACACAATCATTGAACATAAAGCTTCCTATTTTTTTATTTTTCATAGAATTAAATATTGGATTTTTATAGTTATATATTACTTTTTTTAGTTTACTTCCTTTTTTTATACTATTAGTAATATTATAAACTTCATAAGTATATTCATCTATAATATTTATATCTTCATTTTTTATAGCTTTAACAATTGTTTCTGAAGCTTTTAGACCCGATAAAACGGCAAAGTATATTCCTTCTCCTGTTATTGGGTCTACAAATCCAGCAGCATCACCTACTAGCAGTAAATTTTTGTCTTGATTTATAGGTTTATTTAGATATTGTCCAAATGGTATAAATGCACCTTTAAACTCACTTCTATCACAATTAATACCTACACTACTTAAAAATTTTTCAAATTCACATTTGTAGTCTATCTTTTTATCATACTCACCTATGAATCCAACACTTAGATGGTTCTTTTTAGGAAATATCCAACCGTAACCATAAGGAAGTACACCATAGTACATAGACATTTTATCACTATTATAGTTTGTATTTATTTTATCTACATCTACTTGCAGACAAAACCCATTAGACTTTATATCTTTATCAACTAAAGAACGTGTAATACCTACTGCCCCATCTGCTCCTATTATATATTTAAATTTTATATTTTGATTATCGGATAAAGTTATAATATTATTTTCTGTATCAATATTTTTTATTTTAGTATTTTCTAATAACTTTCCACCCTTCTTTTCGTAAGCTCTTACTAAATACTCATCAAATTCAAATCTATCTACTAAATATGTATTGCCTTTACATTCTATATCTGTTATGTACTTATCTTTTAAATATATACTTACGCTCTTACTAATTATAGTATTTTCACCCTTAAACTCTTGACCTAAATTTAAGCTTTTTAATAATTCAAAGGTCTTTTGGGTTACTCCACCTGCACAAAGTTTATTTCTTGGAAACACTTGCTTATCAATTATACAACAAGATAATTTGTTATTTATAATATTGTGTCCTGCTGCAATTCCGGATGGACCTGCACCTATAATTACAACATCATAATTCATACTTATTAATCTCCTTTAATATCAATTAAATTTAATACAATTATGATTTCCATATTATAAAAATTTAAAACATAATTATACGTATAAAAAATTTTATATCATAGTTTCCTTAATACGTAAAAAATAGTATAAGAAATCTAAATCTCTTATACTATTTTTTATTTTAGTACTTATTATACTTATCGAAATCTTCATTTTTCTTTTCTTTTATTCTTTCTATAATTTTCACTATAAATAATATTACACTAGAAATTACAACTATAGCAGGAATACCTAGACCTAATATAGCACTTATAATAAAAAATCCATCATTACTCATCTTCTAATATAACTCCTGTACCATAAGCTAACATTTCAGCAGCACCTTGCATAACTGCAGCCGAAGTTAATCTAAATCCTATAATAGCATTAGCTCCTTGACTCTTTGCATCATCAACCATTCTACCTATAGCTATTTTTCTAGCTTCTGTAAGCATTTCATCATATCCAGTTAATTCCCCACCAACTAGTTGCTTAAACCCTGCTCCTATATCTTTTCCTATATGCTTTGCTCTTATAGTGCTCCCCTTTACTAATCCTACTACCTCTTTAATCTTTTTGCCTGGTACACTTTCAGTAGTTAATATTAACATATCTATCCTCCTAATTTAATATTTCATATTTACTATGACTTATTTTAATTATATTAAAATTTATATGTGAATATTTAACATTTTAAATATCCATCACTTTAAATTATATAAATTTTAATATAGACTCTTGATATGTGTACTCTATTGAAGTTACTATTATAAGTTCATTTTTATCATTTTCTAATTATTGTGCGTTATTCTCGTCTATAACTATTTATCTAATTCTTTAATAACTCTTTTTATGCTTTTTTTAGGTTCTTCTATGTATCTTTTTATATTAATGGCTGCATTCATTACATTTTCTGACTTTTCATCATTTATATTTATAAAGTAATAATATAAATCTGACTTTTTAGTTATTTCTTGTACTTCAGTTATATGCTTAATTACATCTTGTTTAGTACTTCCAATACATATTATTATTAATTTCTTATTTGTAAAATCTATATTGTAATTCCTTAAACTTTTATATAATTTAAAGTTATTTTCATCTTCCATAGCAATAGTTACTGCTATATTTGAATAATTATCAATATTTTTAAGTTCATCACTTACTTGATGTAATTTTGAATCTACTATTACTTCACTTATTTTATTTAAGACATTATTTATTTTTGTATTAGCATTGTCATATATTATAAGAGTATTATTCATATTATCACCCCTAGTTTTAAATAGTATTTTTATAAGTATATGCTTTCATCTTTTATAATAATTAAAAAGTTTAGGAATAACCCTAAACTTTTTATAACTCTATAGTAATTCATTTTTTAATATTTCTATTTTTTTATTGTTTGTCATATCTATATTTACTGGAGTTATTGTTATGTATCCTTCTTCAATTGCAATTATATCACTGTCATTTTCTTGTTCAAGTTCTTTTACTTTTCCACCTATCCAAAAATATCTTTTCCCATGAGGGCTGACTCTTTCTTCTAATACATTTTCATATTTTCTTTCTCCAAGTCTTGTTATTTTAGTTCCCTTAACCTCTCCATTTGGTATATTTACATTTAATATGCAATCATTTAATATATTTAACTTATCTTTAATATCATTTACTATTTTTGATGCATGTTTAGAAACTTGGCTATAAACTTCTTTTGATACATTAAACTCATTTAATGAAAATGCTATTGATGGTTTATTTTGGACAAAGCCTTCTATTGCAGCAGATACAGTTCCAGAGTATATTACATCAGTTCCTAAATTTGGTCCATTGTTTATACCACTTAAAACCATATCTATATTTACCTCTTTGAATAAAGCCTCAATTCCTATTTTTACACAATCTGCTGGTGTTCCTGATATTGAATATGCAGATATATTATCATCTATGTATTCTTTATTTACCATTATAGGATTATGTATCGTTATTGCATGTCCTGTTGCACTTCTTTGAGTATCTGGTGCAACTACATATATATTATGAGTTTTTGCAAGTTCTTTTGCAAGTTCTATAATTCCATCAGCTCTTATTCCATCGTCATTAGTAATTAGTATATTCATATTCATTCTCCTTTTTATTATATATATTATATATTCTTATAATTATAATATTTTAAACAAGATTTCATTCATCTATATTACAAAGATATATTTAATATCAATATACCTTTACTTTATTATATTTTTTATATCAATATCTTATAATTTACTAACTTTAAGATAAATATAAATATATTATTAAATTCGGAGGTATTTTATAGTGAATTTTAATCATTTAAAGTATATAAGTTACTTTTTAGATAATAAAAAAGACTTTACTATTAGATTTAATAAGAATAATAATTTAATTATCCCTAGCTTTGGTTTTATAGTTAGTATTACCCCTCTAATAAAGATTAATATGAATTTAAAGCCAGTTATAGACTATGTTGAAAAAAATAATACTATAATAATATTTAATGAAATATATATATTGTATTTAGGTGGATGGTTTAAGGATAATAAATTTTATTTAGATATATCAATCGTTGAAAATAACAGAGAAAAGGCTATAAATATAGGTAAATACTGCAATCAAAAAGCCATATATGATATCGAAAACAAAACTAATATTTATTTACATGAGTAATGATTAATACTTTAAGCCTTAATTTCTCTAAATATAGAATAATAAGTAGTCAACAAGTTGATAATAAATGTTGCACAACAAATATAAAAGAATATAAGTATTAAATATACATTAAAGTAAAAAGTCATATTATAAACTTAAAGCTTATAATATGACTTTTTATTATGCGTCAAAATCTACATGGTATTTTTTTTCAGGAGTATTTATATCTATATAAGATAAATTAAAGTTCTCATCCATAACATCTATCTTAAATTCAAAAAATACGTCATCTTCCTTTTTAGACATAAATATATAACTTCCATTTTCTTTTTCTTCTATTTCATCACATATCTCATCATATATTTCTTCACCACTTACATATCCTAAGTATCCTGAAGCTTTTATTTTTTCTTCTATTAGTCTATATATTTCTTCCATAGTAATACCTTCTTTCTATATTAACTAAATTTAATCCTACCAATAATTTATTATTTTTTCAATAGATTTAATTTAAATTAAAAATATTATTTGGAATTTAAATATTTTTATTATTATATTCTCTCAATATGTCTAAAGTAATTAATTTATATATTAATAAGTTTGTTAAATTTTTCTATTATATAAATTAATTATCTTTTATATTATACAAACTATATGTATAATCTTACATAGGGGGGGGATTACTATGAATAAATTAGAAAATGATTTTTTAATAATAGAAACTAGTAAAGCTGGTGCAGAATTAACTAGAATATTCTCAAAGGCTCTAAATAAGGAAATTTTATGGAATGGCGATTCTAAGTATTGGGGTAGACATTCTCCAATCCTATTTCCTATTGTAGGACGACTTAAAGATAACGAAACAATTATAGATAACAAAGTTTATAATATGACTCAACATGGTTTTGCTAGAGATATGAATTTTAATTTAGTTGATACTGCAGATAATTCTATATCTTATAAATTAACTTCAAATGAAGATACTAAAAAATATTATCCTTATTCGTTTGAACTTATTATTACATATAAATTAATAAATAATAATGTTAATATTTATTGGGAAGTTAAAAATACTGATTCTAATGACATATATTTTTCTATAGGCGCTCATCCTGGATTTAATATTCAATCTAATGTAGAAGATTATTACTTAAAGTTTAATTCTAGAAACAATATAGAAAATATTTCTTTAAAAGGACCTTTTAATGATAAATATACTAAAGTAGATACATTAGATAGATTAGATTTATCTAATGATGTATTTAAAAATGATGCTATCATATATACAAATATAGATGAAATAAGTTTAAAATCTAAAAAAGAGGATTACTTTATAAATGTATCATTTAAGGATTTTCCATTAGTTGGTATATGGTCGCCATACTATAAAGATACAAATACTATAGCACCTTTTATATGTATAGAACCTTGGTACGGTTTATGCGATAATATAAATTCTGATAAAATATTTAAGAATAAGGCATTTATTAATAAATTAAAATCACAAGATACTTTTAACGCATCTTACTCTATAAGTATAGAAAAAAAATAGCTATCTCTATAAAGATAGCTATTTTTGTTATAATATTATAATAAATTTACATCCTTTTCCTAGTTCACTTTCAACGAATATTTGTCCACCATGCATATCTATAATTTGCTTAGTTATGGTCAGACCTAATCCACTACCACCTTTAGATTCTGCACCTTGGTCAATAACTTGATTAAATCTATTAAATATTGAGTCATGGTATTTTTTATCTATACCAATTCCTGTATCCTTTACTATTATCTTTACTTTTTCATATAAATCTTCTATAGTTACTTCAATGGTTCCACCCTCTGGTGTAAATTTAGCTGCATTACTGACTAAATTAACTATACACCTTTCAATTTCATGCTCATCACATTTAATTATCTTTTCTTCCATTTCAGGGTCTATAATAAGCTCTATACCATTTCTTTCTATATAATCTTTTAACGATAATGTAGCTTCCTCAACTATATATACTATATCATGTTCTCTTATATTTAATTGATATGATCCTGATTCTATTTTAGCTGTATCTATTATATTATTTATTAGATTTAATAGTCTCTTTGTATTTCTTCTAACTACTTGCATACATCCATTTAATTTACTCTTTCCTATTCCATCTTTAGATTTATTAAGTTCAGTTACAAGTTGCTCTGTAGAAGAAATCACATTTAGAGGGGTTCTAAGCTCATGAGATAAATTTACAAAGTAATTATTTTTTCTTTTTTCTAGCTCAATTACTTTTTTCAATAATTTATCATTCTTCTCCATCTCCTTAGTTAATTGTAAAGTTTTATTTTTTACAAGATTATCAAGTCTTTTTACACTATTAATTGTTCTATATATAACTATTGTTATAATTATTAAATATATTAATATTGCTGCTTTACTTTTCCAAATTGGAAGCTTTATAATAAACTTTACAGCACTTTCATCACTTACTTTTCCACTATAACTTCTTGCTTTTATTTTTAATGTATAAGTTCCTGGTGCTAAATCACTATAATTTATATTATTACTTCTAGATATATCCCAACTATCACTTACACCTTCTAACTTATACATATACTGTATATTTTTAGTATTTTTATAATTTGATATAAAAACACTTATATTTATAGTATTTTCATTATATTTAAACTCTTGATTATTTATATCTTTATATACCTTACCATTAACTTTAAATTCATCAAATATAACCGTAGGTACATATCTTGACATATTAATATCATTTGGTCTAAATATATTTAATCCATTAATCCCTCCAAAGAAAAGTTCACCACTTTTATTTTTATAATATGCTCTTCCATTGAACTCATTACCTTGAAATCCATCAATAATATTAAAAGTTTCAAATGTCATTGTGTTAGTATCTAATTTAGATATTCCCAAATTTGTACTAGCCCATAAATTATTATTATCATCTACTAATAATCCATAAACCGTATTATTAGATAGTCCATCTTTTTCTAAATATCGTTCAAATGTATTGTTTGATTCATTTAATTTATTTAACCCATAACTAGTACCTATGTAAATATTTCCATTCTTATCTTCTACAATAGATCTTATATTATTGCTACTTATAGATGTCTTATCTTCTTTTTTATTTCTATAATTTTCTATGGTTCTTTTATTTGGATCTATTTTAACTAATCCCCCATCTATAAAGCATCCTACCCAGTAATTTCCCTTACTATCTTCATATATTACTTTTATATATTGATCCTCAATATTATGATTTGTTAATATATCAGTTATATCTATAATTTCATTAGTATTAGTATTTAGTACACTAATACCATTTGCTGTTCCTATCCATACGTTCTTTTTACTATCTGCAAATAATGCTGTTATGTTATTATTACAAATCCCATCTTCAGTGTTATATATATTTATAGTTTTTAAATCTTTATCGACTTCATTTAATCCATTTTTTGTAGCTATAAATATTTTATTATCAATTCCAACTACATCATTTATATTATCATCGCTTATAGGATAGTCTTTTGATGTTTTATTTAAATGTTTTACATTATAATTTTTTCTATTTATAACATTAACACCTTTTGAATTAGTACCAACCCATAATAGGCCATCTTTATCTTCATAAATCCCATGTATAGAGTTATCGCTGATACTATTTTCATCAAATGGGTCTTTCTTATAATGTTCTATATTTGTATTTGGGTCAAACATACTTATTCCTGCATATGTCCCAACCCAAATTAATCCACTTTCATCTTCTTGTATACTAAATACTTCATCATTAACTAAACTAGTTTTATCATATATTTTATTTTTATATGTTGCGAAATTTTCTGTTTGCTCATTATATTTAGCAAGCCCATTATCTGTTCCTACCCATAAGTTTCCAGAACTATCTCTTAAAATATCCTTTACATAATTTCCTGGAAGTGATTTTTCATCCCTATAATCATTTTTATATTGCTTGACTTCATTAGTATTTATATCTATTCTATTTAATCCTTCTTTTAATGCTCCGGCCCATATATATCCTTTTGGATCATATCTTACTACATAAATATCATTTTCACTTATATCAAATTTACCATGCCCTGTTTTAAAGCTAATTATATTCTTGTTATTTTTTATATCAATTTTATCTATTCCATTATTTGTAGCAACCCAAATATTTTGATTTTCATCTTCAGCTAAAGAGCGTATAAACTGACTACTTAAGTCACTATCTTTATTGAAAATTCTATAGAATTCATCTTTCTTTTCATTATATATATTTAAACCATCTGATGTTCCAACTAAAACATCTCCAGATTTAGTTATCAATATATCTCCAATATTATAATGTGATAAGCTTTTTTCTTCATCATTCATATTATAGTTAGTTATTAAATCAGTTTTTGTATCTATTTTGCTTAATCCATTAGCTGTACCTACCCATATATTTCCTGAATTATCCTGCTTTATATCTACAATATAATTATTTGTAATACTATTTTCCAATTCTTCATCATGCTTGTATATTTTAAATTTATACCCATTGTATCTACATAATCCATCATTAGTTCCTAACCATATATATCCTTGGTCATCTTGAATTATAGTTTCAACAGTTCCTTGTGAAAGGCCATCTTCACTAGTTATATTCTTGAAATTTATATTGTTATATGCTGATACATAAACTATATTTGTAGTTATTAGCAAAATAATCAATAATAACATATATATTATATATTTCTTATTCATTGTCTTCATATCTATCCCCTTACTAAAGTCGATTCTTGTATTCTTATGTCAAATTATAACATATATATTTATTACTTTCCATATTATGGTAAATAATATCTTTTGCAAATTTAAATACTAAAAAGCCCTGATAAAATATCAGAGCTTAATATTTATTGCCTTTTACTTTTAAATAGCATATATAAATTGTATATATTTATCATTATAATTAGTGCATTAGATATAACAACAGGGTAAGCTTTCACATTTAGACCATATATAACAAATAGTAAACATCCAATAGAGTTTATTATTCTTAACTTTACTATAGATGTCATTGTAAGTGATATTACTATAAATAAAGATGCCGAATATCCTACCCATTCAATAGGTGCCACATTGAACATGATTTATATCTCCTTTTATATCTTTTTACTTATTATTTGATATTTTTAGTTAATTTATAATATATATTATAAATAACCGTACATAAGCATATAAAAATTATATTACAAATTTTATATCTATTTTATATTGTATAAAAATAGGAGATAAGCTTATTTTCACACAAACTTATCTCCTATTTATTATTCACTAAATTTTTCTATTAATTCTTTTAATATATTTTCTATATCTCCACTATCATCAACTTCTCTTATTCTTGGATTAGATAATCCACCACCATGTTCAAAGTCTACAACAGAGATTACAATTTCTTCATCTTCCTCTTCAAAGTCAAATAATAATCCAATTAGATTATCAACATTTAAGCTCAATTCTCCTATATCTTTTATAGTGCTATTATCCTCATATATATCATCTAAATAATGATTAAGTATATATTTTTTTCCATCTATAAACTCTACTTTTTCTGCCCCCTCATATGTCTTGCCTATAGCAAAATGAAGTGCATACTCTCCATTTAGTAAAAGTTTTTTATAATCACTCGCATCTTCTAATTCTTCATAGTCTTCATCAAAAATTACGACATCCATATAATCTCTATCTATTAAACAAATTCTTGATACATAATTAGGGTATTCCGATAGTAATTCTTCAACGTTATCATTATAATAATTTATAAAATTTTCCAATTTAAATTCATCTGGATTAATTCTTATAGGCTCCATAATATATTTCCTCTCTTCATTAGTATTTTACAAAATAACTTATATTTTGACAAACGATAAAATATACTATATCATAAACCAAGTCTTATTAACAATATAAAAAACAAAGGATGTTTAGTATAAAATTATAATTACCATAATTTAAAAGATTATCTAATTTAAACTTAGTTTACTTGCAGATATAAAAATAGCCTAAGATAAAATTTACCTTAGGCTATTTTTATATCTATAATTCTTGTCCATATACAGATATTTCTGATATGCATGTATCTTTATATACTCTACCATTAGTATATACTTCTTGGATAATGACTTTAACTGAATTTGTATTTATTTCACCAATATCTATAGTTTGGTACTCCATATTATTATCTTCTAGCTCATATACTTGTTGGCTCTTATCTGAAAACTCTATAATAACTTTTTTAACTCTATTATTTTTCATATATGTTTTTTGATTTTTACTAAATCCATTTATTATATCTATTTTATCAACTCTAAATGTATTATTACTTGAAAACTGTATAAATTGTCCTATTCCATCATCACTTACACCTTCTATCCAAGCAGTGGATGGATTATCATCAATAACATTTTCAACTTTATAATTCATAGACTTTTGAATTAAATGAGATGATGCATATACATTATCCCAAGTTATAAGATTTGATGTAACTTTATTATCAACTTGTATTGTATCATTTTCTGTTTTTTCTTTTATTTTTGCTCCCAAGGCCACTACACCTTTTATAATACCGCCTTCAGTATCTTCTTTATTAAACAATTCTTTTAATAATTTAATCGACTCTTCATATTTTTCATTTTCATAATACTCAGTAGCTAAAAGCAATTTATCTAACTGACCATTAAGATTTGAATATCCATCTATTTTGCTTCCTCCATTTTGTGATACATATACTAATAATCCCTTGGCTTGTTCAAACTCTTCTTTTGCTATTAAATCCTTACTAGATTTAACAGCATTTTCAAGCATTGCTATCTTATCATTACTACTGCATCCAGTTAGTAAAATTGTACTTGTAAGTATTATTGTTGCTAATCTTTTCACAGGTGCCTCCTAATATTTGTTCTAACTATATATATAATACCATTTTTACCATT
>ERZ1673737.871-NODE-871-length-33476-cov-9.084947_pt1 | contig 33476 bp, 27 predicted proteins | sample MGYA00580211_ERZ1673737 | MGnify/ENA primary metagenome ERZ1673737 (study PRJEB41218, sample SAMN15661789) | gut metagenome | host: Homo sapiens | place: Canada: London | collected 2015-08-20/2019-03-30 | study: EMG produced TPA metagenomics assembly of... | reverse complement strand
GCGACCTTGCCAAGGTCGAGACCGCGGGTTCGAGCCCCGTCTATCGCTCTTTGGAACTCTGAGGATGGTCAGAGTTCTTTTTTATTGCCGGGAAAATCTGCAGCAGATCAGGCAAATCCGTGCTGCGGCAGAGTGAAAGGGACAGAGTCCCCGGAAATTCTGCCGCAGACGGAGAGAACTGTCTGTCAGGAACAGGAATGAAAATTATTCACTTACCTGTTCCTGATCTATAAGTGTATAGAAGGTCAGAAGATAAAGACCGCATAAGCCTACCAGACCATAGACGATCCGGGAAAGCCAGCTCATGCTTCCGAACAGGAAAGCTACCAGATTGAAATTAAAAAATCCGATCAGGCCCCAGTTTACCGCACCGATCACGGCAATCGTCAGTGCAAAATACTGTAAAAATTTATTTGCCATAAGTCACCATCCTTTCGTTATACAGGAGATAGTTTTTCGCGGAAGCGGGAAAAATATGTATCATAGAGAAAAAAGAAAACGGAAATTTCTGGTATTCATGTTAAAACATGAGCTGGAAATTTCCGTTTTATTGTTTGAACGAATTGAGAAAGTCCTGCGGATGATTTTATCCGTTTGGCACGTTACTGCAATTTAAGCACCTGAGATGTTGTCTGGCCACCGCTTACATTGAGAGTTTCTTTTCCCTGAAGGGTGACATCGCTGGTGGTGTCTTTCAGAAGAAATACCTGGCAGACAGTGACTGTTTTGCCTGGGTCAATGGTGTTCATGTAGTTGTCTACTGCTGTGTCATTGGCTTCCGGATAAGTTCCTTCAAGAGACTCGCCGTTCTGGGATGCCTGCAAAGTAAAATCCACGAATGCACTGGACTGGGAATCACCGGAGTTTGTGTAATCATAGTAGATCATCAGACATGAATTTCCACCGTAGTCTTTGGATACTGCAAACTGTTTGAAACGGACAGAAAACTTGTCTGTTGTGATATCAATAGATGAACCAGCAGTCTGTGCAGAATCAGAAGTATCAGAAGGTTCTGTGGAATCAGCGGAAGCATCGGAGCTGCTGTCGGAACTGTCATCATTAAGCTGGGAAGAAATCTCATCTTTTACATTTTTGAAGTTCGCGCACATAACTTTGACAGTTGTATCATCCAGGGAAACGATCTTCCATTCATCACCAATCTTGATAAGCGGATAGGTGATGTCGATATCACTGTATTTCTCATCTGCTGTAGAAGCATTTTCAGTAAGGAGAGAAGCGAGCATTTCCTGGATATCATCCTGGGTCATGGTCTTTCCAGCGTAGGCTGCAACTGCAACTTTCCGGGTGTATTCCTGAATGGTAGCTGCGTAGATATTGGTTCCATCAATATATTTCAGGTGCACAGTGACCTGGGCGGTTCCATTCTGGATATCAAATTTGTTCTTGGTGATCTTGTAGGTCATCTTCTTATTGATTGTGGTGAAGAAGTCTGTGTAAGCAGAATCCCGGATATCTGCATCATCCAGGGCGCTGAGATCATGGCTCTGGAGAAGATTCTCCATAGTTGTAAAGTCCATATTCTGCATACCTGTGAGAAATTTCTCTGTAGCTTCTACCGGTTTATGACGCTCGTTCAGGTACCAGGCGACTCCGCCGGCAACTGCCGCAATCAGAAGAATGACCAGGCAGATGATGAGAGGCTTTTTGCTCTTTTTCTTTCTGCGAGGGGAATTGTCTTCGAAATCGTTGTTGATCAATGACCTGGAAAGATCATCATCGTAAAAATCGTTATTATCTGTATTCATTATTCCTCCTTAATATCCGTCGTGGTTGTTATATTACGGTAACGATTATAACATAGGTTTACTGTTTGAGAAACCCCCTGTGTTATGATATACTTTGTGATATAAAAACAGGTCAGGAAATGCTGCGGGGAGCGGCAGGAAAGAAGAGGTGGAATATAATGGCAAGAACGATTCAGTATTCGTTTCCGTCAAAAGCGGACGGACTGGTAATTTCCTGTCTGGCATTGGTGCCGGAGCTTGGACGTGATGAGAAATACCGGGGAATCATTCAGATCGTTCATGGAATGAGTGAGTATAAGGAACGATATCTTCCGTTTATGGAATATATGGCGGAACATAAATATGTAAGTGTGATTCATGATCACAGAGGACATGGCAAAAGTGTGCGGGATAAAGAAGACCTGGGCTATATGTACGGCGGTGGCGCAGATGCCATGCTTCAGGATATCCACACTGTGAATAGCCTGATACGGGATCATTTTCCGGAGATTCCGCTGATTTTATTCGGACACAGTATGGGATCCCTGGCAGTCCGTGCTTATGCAGCCCATCATGATAATTGTATGGATATGCTGATTGTATGCGGATCTCCAAGCTACAATGCGCTACGTCCGGTTGGTGTTGCCCTGGCAAAAGCAGAGAAGGCTGTTTTTGGACCAAAACACAGTGCAGGTCTTATAGAGGCGATGTCTTTTGGAACGTATGCACTTCGGTTCCGGAAAGAAAAGAACCGTTTTTCCTGGATCTGTTCAGATCCGCAGGTAGTTCAGGATTACTCGGATTCTGAGTATTGCGGATTTACATTCAGTGATGATGCGTACCTAGCACTTTTTGACCTGATGAAAAGAGCTTACGATGTGAAACACTGGAACTGTACGAAACCGAAGATGCCGGTGCTGTTTATCAGCGGAGCAGATGATCCTTGCATGGGAAATGTGCGTCATTTTGCGAAAGCAGTCCGTGCTATGCGTCAAGCCGGATATCAGGATGTCCGGGGAAAATTATATCCGGGAATGCGCCATGAGATTTTGAATGAGGCAGATCGGAAACGAGTATATCGTGATATATTTATATATATTCACAAAAAAGAGCTTTGAAGGTTTTGAAACGGGATGCTATAATAACAAAAGAGTGCTCCTGCAGACATCTGTGCGAGGGCGCGACTACTGAGATGAATACAGGAGGATTCTTGTTATGAGAGCAAGCGGAATTTTGCTTCCGGTATCCAGCCTTCCGTCCAGATTTGGAATCGGCTGTTTTTCTGCGGAAGCTTATGAATTTGTAGACCAGCTGGTGAGAGCAGGACAGAGATACTGGCAGATCCTGCCTCTTGGACCTACCGGATATGGAGATTCACCATATCAGTCTTTTTCCACATTTGCGGGAAATCCGTATTTTATTGATCTGGAAGCTTTTGTAAAGGCAGGATATCTTGAGGAAAGCGAATGTGAGGCCTGTGACTGGGGCAGTAATGAGAGCTATGTGGATTATGAAAAGATATACAAGTCCAGATTTGTTCTTTTGAGAAAAGCGTTTGAGAAATCAAATTGTGAGGCAGATGCAGAATATCAGAAGTTTGTTAAAACGAATGCAGCATGGCTTGAGGATTACAGCCTGTATATGGCCATCAAGGACAGTCTCAGCGGCATCAGCTGGATTGAGTGGCCGGCAGAATTAAAGAACAGAGATCAGGCAGCACTTGATGAAGCTGGGAAAAAACTTTCCAGGGAAGTGGCATTTTATCGTTTCCAGCAGTTCTGGTTCTTTAAGCAGTGGACAGAGCTGAAGGCTTATGCCAACGATAAAGGTGTGGAGATCATCGGGGATGTGCCGATCTATGTTGCTTTTGACAGTGCAGATGCCTGGGCGCAGCCGGAGCTTTTTCAGTTTAATGAAGAAAATCTGCCGGTAGGTGTTGCCGGATGCCCACCGGATGCTTTTTCTGCTACAGGACAGCTCTGGGGAAATCCGCTTTATGACTGGGATTACCATAAAAAGACAGGTTATGCGTGGTGGACACTTCGCATGGCTAACTGCATGAAGCTTTATGACGTTGTACGTATTGACCATTTCCGAGGGTTTGATGAGTATTATTCCATTCCTTATGGAGATAAAACAGCAGAGTTTGGCCATTGGGAAAAAGGACCGGGAATTGAGCTTTTCCGGACTTTGGAGAAAAATCTCGGCAAGCTGAATGTGATCGCGGAGGATCTTGGACTTCTTACAGACAGTGTGATCGAACTGGTGGAGAAATCCGGATTTCCAGGTATGAAGGTTCTTCAGTTTGCTTTTGATGAGAATGAGGATAGCCCGTATCTGACGCACAGATATGAGAGAAACTGCATCGTTTACACCGGAACGCATGATAATGAGACAACAAGAGGATGGTTCCGGAATTTAAGCCAGCATGACAGGAATTTTGCGAAAGCGTATGTCGGCTGCGAGGGCAGGCATGAGACTGCAGCTGTGTGGAGCATGATCCGTGCAGCAATGGCGAGTGTGGCGGATAGATGCGTGGTTCCGGTGCAGGATTATCTTTGCCTGGGAAATGAAGCAAGGATCAATGAGCCGTCTACACTCGGAGATAACTGGAAGTGGAGAATGAAGAAAGGCCAGCTTACGGATAAAACGATTGAGAAGATATATAAGATGACGAAGCTTTATGGAAGAATTGTAAAGAAAGAACCGCTGAAAAACGAAGCAGTGGATAAAGCAGATGTGGAAGAAATGACAGATGATAAATAGGCAGCTGAATATAAATGTCTGATTTGTTATGAGCAAGTATGGTAGTGGAGTGGAGATGTCTGTTCCACAGAAAGGATAAAAGTATATCATGGAAGAAGCCAAAGACGAAAATAACGAGGTAAAGCAGAAGACTGAAGCTACACAGAATGAGAATTCTGTACAGGAAGAGTCTCCTGCAAGAAGAAGTCTTCTGTGGATCTTTGCAGGAGGTTATCTTGTGTATACAGGATATCGCCTGTGTGAAGGAATCATCAAAGGGACGGATGATGCAAGCAAAGGATTTCTGGCAGCAGGCGGCATTTTTATTGTAATCGGAGCTGTGCTTCTTGTTAAAGCTGTCCGCAATCTGGCTAAAGCAGGTGCAGAGAAAGCATCTGAGCAGGAAACAGCAGCAAGAAAAATGATCGAGGAAAATGCCAAGAAGAAAATGTCTATCTCAGAGAGAGCGCATCTGGCCGAGAATCTGGATGATGCGGAGGAGAGTGAGGCAGAAGAGACAAGTGGGAAAGCTGATAACAGTTCTGCGGAGTAATATAAGGAATGGGGAAGGTAAAACGATTTCGTCCGTGAGTATGTAGCGGAATAGAATACGTGCAGGATCTGCACAAATACGATATAGCAACAATATAGAAAGCCGGAACATCTGGCAGAGAATTATTGAAATGTTCTCTGCCTGGATCTTCCGGCTTTTGTTTATTTGCGTTTTCTTGATTTTCGTCGTTTCTTTCGGGATTTTTTACCACCAGGAGTGTGAAGGGTGGACCAGCAGAATGCCTGTACCAGCAAAATCCCGATCAGCGCACCGCAGCTGTCAATACCCACATCCCTTACAGATGGTCCGCGGGCATTTACAAAGGACTGATGATATTCATCCAGACCTGCAAATCCCACGCATACTATTCCTGCCAGGAGCATCAGCCAGATTCCCCGGACTCCGTAAACGTAGAGCGGGAAGGAAATGGAGATGGCAAGAAGACAGTATTCTGTCATATGAGCTGCCTTACGGACATAAAACTCGATGCCGGAAGCCTCCTGAGAGAGCTGATCAGGGCTTTTGCCAGTGGCAAGTATTTCGTTTTTCGTTTCTACGATCTGGTAGCTGATTTTATAGCTTAAAGCTCCGGAAACTTCTCCGGTCTGTGCGGAAAAGGAATAGATCACGCACATCATCAGGATCGCAGGTGCAAAAGAAAATGGTTTTAATAATGTAATCAGTACTTTCATGGCTCTTAATATAGCACTCATGCCGGAAAATGTCCAGAGGAAAGAAGAAAACCGATTATTTCACAAATTGCCGGTTCTTGCACAGCCATGTAGACATTAATGGAAGAATTGTGTTAGAATAGAAACCAAATTCCAGGGGTATTTTAAACGTGGAAAAACTAAATATCCGAAAGATAAAAGCAAAATAAGGGAGGAAGGATCAATGAGTCTTGCAGATAATATATTTATTAACATGTGTAAAGATGTAATAGAGAACGGAACCAGCACAGAAGGAGAGAAGGTGCGCCCTGTATGGGAGGATGGAACTCCGGCTTATACCATTAAGAGATTTGGGGTTGTGAACCGCTATGACCTGCGTAAAGAATTTCCGGCACTGACTTTAAGAAGAACAGCTTTAAAGAGTGCCATGGATGAGATCTTATGGATCTGGCAGCAGAAATCCAACAATATCCATGATCTTCACAGCCATATTTGGGACAGCTGGGCCGATGAGAACGGTTCCATCGGAAAAGCCTACGGTTATCAGCTGGGTGTGAAGCATCAGTATAAAGAGGGAATGATGGATCAGGTTGACCGTGTGCTTTTTGACCTTAAGAACAATCCGTACAGCAGAAGGATCATGACTAATATTTATGTACATCAGGATCTTCATGAGATGAATCTTTATCCTTGTGCATATTCCATGACTTTCAATGTTACCAAAGAACCGGATAAAGACAAACTGGTTCTGAATGCAGTGCTGAATCAGAGATCCCAGGATATCCTGGCTGCCAATAACTGGAATGTATGTCAGTATTCCCTGCTTCTTATGATGATTGCCCAGGCCTGTGATATGGAGGCCGGAGAGCTTGTCCACGTGATCGCTGACTGCCATATTTATGACAGACATATCCCGGTGATCAAGGAGCTGATCTCAAGGAAACCATATCCTGCACCAACAGTTAAGCTGAACCCGGATGTAAAAGATTTCTACAAGTTTACAACGGATGATCTGATCGTGGAGAACTATGAGACCTGGCCGCAAATCAAAAATATTCCCATCGCGGTATAAATAAAACAATATTGGACACAAGAAAGGAATCAGATATGAATATTATTGTTGCAGCAGATAAGAACTGGGGAATCGGAAGAAATAATCAGCTTCTGGTCAGCATCCCTGCAGATATGAAAATGTTCCGCGAGGAGACTACAGGCAAGGTGGTTGTTATGGGAAGAAAGACACTGGAATCTTTCCCAAACGGACTTCCGCTTAAGAACAGAACAAATATTGTTATCACAGGAAATAAAGATTATCAGGTAAAAGGTGCAGTGGTCGTGCACAGTATTGAGGAAGCTCTGAAAGAAGTGGAGAAATATCCGTCTGAGAATGTATACTGCATCGGCGGAGACAGCATTTATAAACAGATGCTTCCGTACTGTGATGTAGCTCATGTGACAAAGATTGATTTTGCATATGAGGCAGATGCACATTTCCCGAATCTGGATGAAGACCCTGAGTGGGAGATCACAGCAGAGAGTGATGAGCAGACATATTTTGATCTGGAGTATGCATTTGTGAAATACGAGAGAAAGAATAAATAATATTGAGTGAATCAATATCAAAGAGAAATGCACCGCGGAGTGGATATTATGAGATGACTTCCAAGCGTTAGAGTTTAGGTCAGACTTTTGGAGTCGGTATATTAATATCAGACTGTGGTGCATTTTGTGAATATAAAGATGAAATTCTGATACAGTAACTGAAAAAACAGGCTGCTTATCTGATATAAACAGCCTGTCTTAAAAGTACTATCTGATTAAAAAAAGTACGATTACTCGATTACGTGGATCCATCCCTCCGGAGCTTCGATGCGTCCCATCTGGATGCCTGTCAGTGTGTCGTACAGTTTCTGAATAACCGGTCCCATCTTTTCCATTCCGCTTGGGAAGCAGATCTCTTTGCCATGGTCGTTGATCTTTCCGACTGGAGAGATAACAGCAGCAGTACCGCAAAGACCGCACTCTGCGAAATCTTTAACTTCATCGAAGTAGACCTCACGTTCCTCAGCTTCCAGACCAAGGTACTCTTTTGCAACGTAGATCAGGGAACGACGTGTGATGGAAGGAAGGATGCTGTCAGATTTCGGTGTTACAACCTTGCCGTCTTTTGTTACAAAGATGAAGTTCGCTCCGCCTGTCTCCTCAACTTTAGTACGAGTCTTAGGATCAAGGTACATGTTCTCGTCAAAGCCCTGTTTGTGAGCATCTACGATTGCATGAAGGCTCATTGCGTAGTTAAGGCCAGCTTTGATGTTACCTGTTCCGCAAGGTGCAGCACGGTCAAAGTCGCTGACACGGATCGTGATCGGTTTTGCGCCGCCTTTGAAGTACGGGCCGACCGGTGTTGTAAGGATACGGAACTGATATTCATCAGCCGGTTTAACGCCGATTACAGCGTTGGAACCAAACATGTAAGGGCGAAGGTAAAGTGTTGCACCTGAGCCGTATGGAGGAACCCATGCAGCATTAGCCTTAACTACCTGGTTAACAGCGTCGATAAATCTCTCTTTCGGGAATACCGGCATTTCAAGTCTTGCAGCAGAAGCAGCAATACGCTCTGCGTTCAGGTCAGGACGGAATGTAACAATACGTCCGTCTTCTGTTGTGTAAGCTTTCAGTCCTTCGAATACGCTCTGTGAATACTGAAGTACACCAGCACACTCATTAAGTACGATGTTAGGATCTGTGCTTAAAGTACCCTCATCCCATTTTCCATCTTTAAAATTAGATACATATCTGTAGTCGGTTGGCATGTAGCTGAATCCGATGCTGGACCAGTCAATGTTCTTTTTTTCCATGACGATATTCCTCCGTTTGAGAATTTTTACTTTTTACCATTGTAAAACTTTTACGTACTAACTTCAATAGGCAAAATTGAATTTTTTATTCCTTTTTTGCATTCTCTTGTAATTTTTACAGGAGTTCGCTATAATAAAAATATCTATGGACTGGAGGAAAAAATGGACAATCATGAATTTGAGGATCTTGGAAAAAAGATTCAGGACATTGTAGATAATGCGGTAAATTCCAACAGCTATCATGAGCTGAGCCGTACCATTAATCAGACTGTGAACAAGGCAATCGATTCAGGAAGCGAAGCATTGAAAAATGCTATGAATTCCGTATTTGATCCGGCCAATGACCCGAACTACAGGAAGAACAGCTACACTTATCAGAATCCTTATTACGGACGGAATAAGAAGGCCAGGGAACAAGCTGCGAAGAAACAGACAGAGCTTCTTTACGGCAAGACAACAGGCGAGAATCTGAAGGGCATGATGATGGCGGTTTCCGGAGGTATTCTTTTAAGCGGAATGGGACTTGGTGCCATGGTGCTTCTGATCTGGATGGGACTTGGCCACAGTGGAGCACTTGCAGCAGGTGTGCTTGGAGTGATGTGCACAGGTGCAGCAGGAGGTGGAGTACTTCTTGGGGCCGGAACGAAACGGCTTGGAAGACTGGGACGTTTTCAGAAATATATTAAGGAACTGGGAGATCATACATATTGTAATTTCCGGAAGCTTGCCCTGGCAGTAGGAAAACCGGAAAAATATGTAAAAAAAGATATCAGCCGTATGATCGCCAAAGGATGGTTTCTGGAAGGCCATGTGGATGCCCAGGAGACCTGTCTGATCACCAGCAATGAGACATATCAGCAATACCAGGAAACACAGAAGCAGCTGGAAATCAGAAAACAGGAAGCAGATCCGAAGGTGCAGCTTGAAGAGAATATGAGTCCGGAAGCACAGGACGTTCTGAAGAAAGGGAATGAATTCCTGGTGAAGATCAGAGAGAGCAACGACGCGATCCCTGGAGAAGAGATCTCCGCGAAGATATCCAGAATGGAACTGATCGTTCAGAAGATATTTGAGCGTGCCGGAGAGCATCCGGAGGTGATCCCGGACCTCAGGAAACTGATGGATTATTATCTGCCGATGACTGTGAAGCTTCTGGATGCTTATGAGGACATGGACAGGCAGCCAATCCAGGGTGAGAATATTTCAGCCTCCAAGCGTGAGATCGAGGATACGATCGATACGTTGAATATTGCATTCGAGAAACTTCTTGATTCTATTTTCCGTGATACAGCCTGGGATGTATCAGCAGATATTTCTGTGTTACATACAGTTCTTGCACAGGAAGGCCTGACGGAAGATGATTTTGAAAAGATGAAGCAGGAAGCTGCACAGAAATAAATGCCATTGATGGCAGGAAGCCGGGCGGAAACAAAAACAGAGTGATCAGGATGGCAGAAGTGCTATCCTGAGTTTGAACTGTTATGTATGGATAAATGATTTAGGAGAGCTTATGGGAGAAGAATTTAAAGATTTTGAAGCAGAAGCTCCGGTACTGACACTGGAACCGGATCTCACAGATGAGAAAGACGAAGTCACAGCGAAAGAACCTGAGAAAACAGAAGAGCCGGCAATCGAGGAACCGGTGCTTTCCCCACAGGAGCAGAAGATGGTGGATGATTTTGCTGCAAAGATCGATATTGAGAATACGAACCAGATCCTGCAGTTTGGAGCAGGAACCCAGAAGAAGATGGCAGATTTTTCGGATGCTGCACTTGAGAATGTACGGACACAGGATCTTGGGGAAGTGGGAGATCTTCTGGCAAATGTTGTAGGGGAACTGAAGGATTTTGATGCTGCCGAGGAGAAAGGTTTGTTTGGCTTTTTTAAGAAGCAGACAGCCAGGGTGGATACACTGAAGAACCGTTATACCAAGGCAGAAGGAAATGTGGCGAAGATCACGGAGACACTGGAACAGCATCAGATGCGTCTGATGAAGGATTCGGCAGTTCTGGATAAGATGTATGACCAGAACCTGGCATACTTTAAAGAGCTTTCTATGTATATCCTTGCGGGCAAAAAGAAACTTCAGGCAGTCCGCGACGGACAGCTTCGTGAGCTTCAGCAGAAAGCAGCCACAAGCGGTCTTCCAGAGGATGCACAGGCTGCCAGTGATCTGGAGAATAAATGCGGCAGATTTGAAAAAAAGCTTCATGATCTGGAACTTACCAGAACGATTTCCATGCAGACTGCACCGCAGATCCGTATGATCCAGAATAATGATACAACAATGATCGAGAAGATCCAGACAACCATCGTGAACACCATTCCGCTCTGGAAGAGCCAGATGGTTCTGGCACTTGGAATTGCCCATTCCACGGAAGCAGCCCAGGCACAGCGTCAGGTTACAGACCTTACCAATGAACTCTTAAAGAAGAATGCGGAAACTCTTCATCTTGCATCTGTGGAAACAGCCAGAGAAGCAGAGAGAGGAATCGTGGATATTGAGACTCTCAGGCAGACCAATCAGCAGCTGATCCAGACTCTGGATGATGTGATGAAAATTCAGCAGGAAGGCAGGGTGAAACGCCAGGCTGCAGAGGCAGATATGAGACGGATGGAGAATGAACTGAAATCAAAACTGCTGGAGATCCGGCACTGAAAAAAATATTGCTGAGAATTATATGGAAAAGAAAGGCAGGGCGTTCAGAAACACCTGCCTTTCAAGATTAATAGAGGAGATTTTTTATGTACAGAGATCATACAAAAGTAATAAAAATCGGAAATCGTGTCATTGGAGGAGGCAACCCGGTTCTGATCCAGTCCATGACAAATACAAAAACTGAAGATGTGGAGGCAACCGTTGCACAGATACTTTCCCTGGAAAAAGCAGGCTGTGATATTATCCGCTGTGCAGTTCCTACTATGGAAGCTGCGAAGGCTTTATCTCAGATCAAGAAACAGATCCATATTCCGCTTGTTGCAGATATTCATTTTGATTACAGACTTGCGATTGCGGCGATGGAGAACGGTGCAGACAAGATCCGTATCAATCCGGGAAACATCGGTTCAAAAGAACGGATCAAGGCAGTGGTGGATACTGCAAAAGAGCGAAATATTCCTATCCGTGTAGGAGTAAACAGTGGTTCTCTTGAGAAAGAACTGGTGGAGAAATATCACGGTGTTACAGCAGAAGGACTTGTGGAGAGTGCCCTTGACAAGGTACACATCATCGAAGAGATGGGATATGACAATCTTGTGATCAGCATCAAGTCTTCCGATGTCCTTATGTGTGCGAAAGCTCACGAACTGATCGCAAAACAGACACAGTATCCTCTTCATGTAGGAATCACAGAGGCGGGAACTCTGTATTCCGGGAATATTAAATCAGCCATTGGACTTGGGATTATCCTGTATCAGGGAATCGGTGATACCATCCGCGTTTCCCTGACAGGTGCGCCGTTGGAAGAAGTAAAATCTGCCAGACGTATCCTTAAGACACTGGGACTTCGTAAAGGCGGCGTGGAGGTTGTTTCCTGTCCTACCTGCGGAAGAACCAAGATCGATCTGATCGGCCTTGCAAACCAGGTGGAGACTATGGTTCAGGATATTCCTCTTGATATCAAAGTTGCAGTTATGGGCTGTGTGGTAAATGGTCCGGGAGAAGCTAAAGAAGCGGATCTTGGAATTGCAGGAGGCGATGGAGTCGGCCTGCTGATCAAACATGGAGAAGTGGTAAAGAAAGTGCCGGAGAGTGAACTTCTGAACACACTTCGGGAAGAGCTTCTTTCCTGGAATGAACAGGAGTCATAATGGAGAAGGATTTTTTTGATGTATTTCCTCATCTGAAAGTAAAGAAAGAACTGGAAGAACTTCTGGACATGGTGTTTGTGACAAAAGTTTCCATGAATCCGGGAAGGACACATCTGAGGGTTTATATTGAGAGCAGCAGATGGATCCATAAGAAGAATATTTTTGCCCTGGAGGATGAAATCGAGAGACAGTGTTTTCCGGGAATCCCAATGACTGTTACAGTTGTGGAAAAATTTCATCTTTCCGAGCAGTATACGCCGGAGAATTTCCTGGAGAGCTACCGTTCCAGTATGGAAGTGGAGCTTCGGAATTATAATATGCTGGAGTTCAATCTGTTCCGAAGGGCAAAGATCACTTTTACAGGAAAAGATACCATGCATATGGAACTTCCTGATACTGTGATCTCCCGCCAGAAAAGTGAGATCCTCGTGGAATATTTTCATAAGGTTTTCTGTGAGCGGTGCGGAATGGATCTCAAGGTAGAGCTGGATTTCATAGAAGCGAAAGAGAGCAAATACAGGAAAAATGCTGCCCTGCAGATCAGGCAGGAAGTGGAAAATGTCCTGAAGCATGTGAAGCTTTCAAATGGGGAAGAGAGCGCGCCGGAAGCAGAGGAAGTATCCAAAGAAAAGACAAAGAAGGCTTCCGGGGATAAAAAGAATGAAAAATCAAATGAGAAGAAATCTTTTGACAAGAAGCAGCAGAAAGGCCAGAAGGGCGACTTCCGCGGCGGTTTCGGATTCCGGAGAGACAGTAATCCGGATGTTGTTTACGGCAGAGATTTCGACGGAGAACCGATCTCTCTGGAGAGTATTACCGGTGAGATGGGTGAGGTGATCATCCGCTGTCAGGTTATGGATGTGGAGAAACGTGAGATCCGAAATGAAAAGACTATTCTCATTTTTCCTGTGACAGATTTTACAGACAGTATTGTGGTAAAGATGTTCCTGCGTAATGAACAGGTTCCGGAAGTGACAGAGAGCGTTAAGAAGGGAGCTTTCCTGAAACTGAAGGGCGTTACGACTATTGACCGATTTGACAGTGAGCTGACTATCGGAAATATTACAGGAATCAAAAAAATAGCAAATTTTACAACAGCAAGAACAGACACCAGTCCGCAGAAGAGAGTGGAGCTGCACTGCCATACCAAGATGAGTGATATGGATGGTGTCACAGATGCCAAAGCACTGGTAAAACGAGCCTATGAGTGGGGGCATAAGGCAATTGCCATCACAGACCATGGGGTTGTACAGTCTTTCCCGGAGGCGAACCATTGCTTTGATGCCTGGGGAGGATGTGTGCCGAAAGAGTCTGATTTCAAGGTACTCTATGGCATGGAAGCTTATCTGGTTGATGATCTGAAGGGTATGGTTACAAATTCCAAAGGACAGAGACTGGATGGGGATTTTGTTGTTTTTGATATTGAGACAACTGGTTTCTCGGCTCTGACCTGTAAGATCATTGAAATCGGTGCTGTAAAAGTAAAAAAAGGTGAGATCACAGACCGTTTTTCCACCTTTGTTAATCCGGGAGTGCCAATTCCGTTCCGTATTGAGCAGCTGACCAGCATCAATGATTCTATGGTGATCGATGCGCCTGCCATTGAAGAAGTACTGCCGAAATTTCTGGAGTTTTGTGAGGGCTGTGTGATGGTGGCCCATAATGCGGACTTTGATATGAGCTTTATCATAGAAAACTGTAAACGTCAGGGAATCCCGGATGATTTTACCTATGTGGATACTGTAGGTATGGCCAGATTCCTTCTTCCTGCGCTGAACCGTTTTAAGCTGGATACGGTAGCCAAGGCAGTTGGTGTTTCCCTGGATCATCACCACAGAGCTGTAGATGATGCTGCATGTACTGCAGAGATTTTTGTGCGGTTTGTGAAGATGCTTGCAGAAAGAGATATTTTTGATGTGGATGAGATGAACAGTCAGGGTGCTGTGTCACCTGATACCATCCGGAAGCTTCCGACTTACCATGCCATTGTTTTTGCAAAAAATGAGACAGGCAGGATCAATCTCTATAAACTGGTAAGCCAGTCCCATTTAAAGTACTATCACAGACGCCCAAGAGTCCCCAAAAGTGTACTGGAGAAATACAGAGAAGGACTTCTTGTGGGAAGTGCCTGCGAGGCCGGAGAGCTTTATCAGGCCCTGCTTCGTAATGCACCGGATCAGGAGATTGCAAGACTTGTGAATTTCTATGATTATCTGGAAATTCAGCCACTTGGGAACAATGCGTTTATGCTTGCGGATGAGAAGCACGATATGATCAATTCAGAGGAAGATTTAAAAGAGATCAACCAAAAGATCGTCAAGCTTGGAGAGCAGTTTAAGAAACCGGTGGTTGCAACCTGTGATGTGCATTTTATGGATCCGCAGGATGAGGTTTACAGACGTATCATTATGGCCGGAAACGGCTTTTCCGATGCAGATAACCAGGCACCTCTTTATCTCCGTACAACGGAGGAGATGCTGGAGGAATTTTCCTATCTTGGAAGTGAGAAGGCGGAAGAAGTGGTTATCACCAATACCAACAAGATCGCGGATATGATCGAAAAGATCTCGCCCATCCATCCGGATAAATTCCCGCCTGTCATTGAGAATTCCGAGCAGGACCTGAAGAATATCTGCTTTACAAAAGCACATGAAATGTACGGAGATCCTCTTCCAAAGATTGTAGAGGACCGTCTTGATAGGGAGCTGAACTCCATTATTTCCAATGGTTATGCGGTGATGTATATCATTGCCCAGAAACTTGTGTGGAAGTCCAATGAGGACGGATATCTGGTTGGTTCCCGAGGATCGGTTGGCTCGTCCCTGGCAGCTACCATGTCCGGTATTACAGAGGTTAATCCTCTGCCGCCGCATTATCTCTGCCCGAACCCGGACTGCAAATACAGTGATTTCGATTCTCCTGAGGTAAAAGAATATGCAGGCATGGCAGGCTGTGATATGCCGGATAAGGTCTGCCCGAAATGCGGCACTAAGATGAATAAAGAAGGTTTTGATATCCCGTTCGAGACGTTCCTTGGATTCAAAGGTGACAAGGAGCCGGATATTGACCTGAACTTCTCAGGAGAGTATCAGGCCAATGCCCACAGATACACAGAGGTTATTTTTGGAAAGGGCCAGACCTTCAAGGCAGGAACCATTGGTACCCTTGCGGAAAAAACTGCCTTCGGTTATGTGAAAAACTACTATGAGGAACGTGGTCAGCATAAGCGATACTGTGAAATTAACAGAATCGTACAGGGGTGTACTGGAGTCCGCCGTACCACAGGCCAGCACCCTGGAGGTATCATCGTACTTCCAATGGGTGAGGAGATAGAGAAGTTTACACCTGTGCAGCATCCTGCCAATGATGTGAACAGCGATATCATTACCACACATTTTGATTATCATTCCATTGACGGAAACCTTCTGAAACTGGATATACTGGGACATGATGATCCGACCATGATCCGTATGCTTGAAGACCTGACAGGTATTAGCGCAAGGACTGTTCCCCTGGATCAGCGAGATGTCATGTCTCTGTTTGCGGGAACCCAGGCACTGGGAATCAGCCCGGAGGATATTGGAGGCTGTAAGCTTGGCTGTCTTGGAATTCCGGAGTTTGGTACAGATTTCGCCATGCAGATGCTTATTGATACCAAGCCGAAATATTTTTCTGATCTGGTACGTATTGCAGGTCTTTCACATGGTACTGACGTTTGGCTGGGTAATGCACAGGTGCTGATTCAGAATGGTACAGCGACCATTTCCACAGCAATCTGTACCCGAGATGATATTATGATCTATCTGATTGGAAAAGGTGTGGAGAGTGGTCTGGCGTTTACTATTATGGAGAGCGTCCGTAAAGGTAAAGGTCTTCGAGATGAATGGATCCAGACTATGAAAGAACACGACGTTCCGGAATGGTATATCTGGTCCTGCAAGCTGATCAAGTACATGTTCCCGAAGGCACATGCAGCTGCCTATGTTATGATGGCTTACCGTATTGCCTGGTACAAAGTGTTCCAACCTCTTGCTTACTATGCGGCATTTTTCAGTATCCGTGCAACATCGTTTTCCTATGAACTGATGTGCATGGGAAAAGAACGTCTGGAATATTACATGGCAGAGATCCGCAAGAAGGGTGACGAGGCATCCAAGAAGGAGCAGGATACTCTGAAGGATATGAGAATCGTGCAGGAGATGTATGCCAGAGGTTTTGATTTCGTACCCATTGATCTTTACAAGGCAAAAGCGCACCGTTTCCAGATCATGGGAGATAAGCTGATGCCCGCGCTGGATACCATAGACGGTCTGGGCGATAAGGCGGCTGATGCTGTAGTGGATGCAGCTGCCAGGGGAAAATTTCTTTCCAAGGACGATTTCCGCGACCGTACAAAAGTCAGCAAAACAGTTATTGACCTGATGGATGATCTGAATCTGTTCGGTGATATTCCGCAGTCCAATCAGATGTCATTATTTGACTTTACTTAACATCTGACTGATATGATAGCTGGTCAAGGCACATTATAAAATATAATTCCAGGAGGCAATATGAAGAAAGAAGAATTAAGATATCTGCAGCGGCTTGCAGAGCTGTATCCTACTATTGCAAAGGCATCAACTGAAATCATCAATCTGCAGTCCATACTGAATCTTCCGAAAGGTACGGAACATTTCATGTCGGACATCCACGGAGAATATGATGCTTTTTCTCATGTTCTCCGCAACGGTTCCGGCGCAGTGCGCAAAAAGATCGACGATGTATTTGGTCATACATTAAGCAACAGCGATAAGCGGTCGCTGGCAACTCTGATCTATTATCCGAAAGAAAAAATGGAAGTTGTGAAAAAAAACGAGGAGGATATGGAAAACTGGTATAAGATCACCCTCTACCGTCTGATCGAAGTGTGCAAGACAACAGCATCCAAATACACCCGTTCCAAAGTGAGAAAAGCCCTTCCGGCAGATTATGCCTATGTGATTGAGGAGCTGATCACAGAAAAAGCAGAAGTTCTTGATAAAGAAGCTTATTATGATGCCATCGTCAACACCATTATTGAGATCGGCAGAGCAGAGAATTTTATCATTGCCCTGGCTGAACTGATCCAGCGTCTTGTTGTGGATCACCTTCATGTGCTTGGTGATATTTATGATCGAGGTCCTGGTCCGCATTTCATTATGGATCGTCTGATGAAATATCATTCCCTGGATATCCAGTGGGGAAATCATGATGTAGTCTGGATGGGCGCAGCCACAGGACAGAAAGCCTGCATTGCGACAGTAATACGAAACAGTATCCGTTACCGTAACATGGACATTCTGGAGGATGGATATGGGATCAATCTCATGCCTCTGGCTACTTTTGCAATGGAAGCATATAAAGATGATTCATGTAAAGCTTTTGAGATGAAAGGTGATGCCAATAATTACAGCATTCTGGAGGAAGAACTTGGGCGCAAAATGCACAAGGCGATTGCTGTGATCCAGTTTAAGCTGGAGGGTCAGCTGATCCGCAGGCACAAAGAATTCCATATGGAAGAACGCTGCCTGCTACACAGAATTGATCCGAAGAAGGGAACGATCACACTCCCTGACGGAAAAGAATATCCGCTTACAGATACATATTTCCCGACAATTGATTGGAAGAAGCCGTATGAGCTTACAGCAGAAGAAAAAGATGTAATGGAACGTCTGGACCTGGCATTCCGTAACTGTGAGAAGCTGCAGAATCATGTACGTCTTCTTCTTGATAAAGGCGGTCTTTATAAGACATATAATGGAAATCTTTTATTCCATGGAAGCATTCCTCTTAATGAGGATGGAAGCCTGAAAGAAGTGCAGATCTACGGCAAAACTTATAAGGGAAAAGAGCTGTACGATGTTCTGGAGACTTATGTGCGGAGAGCTTTTTTCTCAATGAATGAGGATGAACAGCGAAAAGGCAGAGATATCATGTGGTATATCTGGGCTGCACCGAATTCTCCATTATTCGGTAAAGATAAGATGACTACTTTTGAGAGGTATTTTATTGCGGACAAGGCTACACATAAAGAGAAAAAAAATGCGTATTACCATCTTCTGGAAAATGAAGAAGTGGTTGATAACCTTCTTCGCGAGTTTGGCCTGGAACCGGAAAAAGGACATATCATCAATGGCCATGTGCCAGTTCACCAGAGTGAGGGAGAGAGTCCTGTGAAATGTAATGGAAAAGTTCTTGTAATTGACGGTGGTTTTTCCAGACCTTATCAGAAGGTCACAGGAATTGCAGGCTACACGCTGGTTTATAACTCCTATGGACTGATTTTGTCTGCTCATGAGCCATTTACTTCCGCGGAAGAAGCAGTGGAGAAAGAGCAGGATATTGTGTCAAACAGAGTGGCTGTTCATTATAACAACAAACGTACTCTGGTGGGTGATACAGATACGGGTACAGCACTGAAGGAAAGGATTGGAGAACTGATCCAGCTTCTGGAGGTATACAGAAAAGGTATTATTAAAGAGAAAAAATAGGAAAAAGAGAGAAATACAGAGAAGTTTCTTAATATGCTATAGTAAACAGAGGTGATGCAGATGAGTAAAAACAAAAGAAAAAAACAGCGTCTGAAAACGGCTCTGATCCTGTTGATCATTTTGTTTATTCTGGCAGGACTTGGAGGGATGCTGCTGGTTTCCCACAGAAATAAAGTTGCAAAAGAACAGCGAAAACAGGCGGCGATTGCTGCACTGGAGAGTATTCCGGAGGTAACGGCAACGCCGATGGCTACAGCGACACCGATACCGACAGCGACGCCGACTCCTTCTGTGACTCCGATTCCCACCATTCTTCCGTCATTTGATCCGGAGAGTTATCGGGGAACCTGGTACAGTACAGACGGCCTGACAACGATCAATATTTATGAGATCAGTCTGGATTCGGTTTCTTTCACTTATAAAAGAGTTAATGGGAAGAACAGTTCTCTTTTTGCGGAGGCAGATGTAACTGCAGAGGTGGCGGGAAATGCTACACAGTTTTATCTGAAAGATTCCGAGGGAAACAAGGCCAAAGGAGAATTTGTTTTTGATAAAAGCGGAAAGCTTTATGTGAAGGTCAAGACTTATAAGAGAGCGGATGGTTCTAAGACTTATCCGAAAACAGAGTCTATTATGACAAGGGAAGAACCGATGGAAAGTACACCGGCAGCAGAGCAGGAATCTTCCTATGATGAGAGCAGCGATGATGTATATGGGAGCCCCTACGGTGAGGAAGAAACATATTATGCGGAATAATAAATAACACGAAATAAAGAATCCCCGGATCTGCGGAAGTGCGGGAATCCTGATACAGGAATTCCCGGAACTGTTCCTAAGTCCGGGGATTTCTTTATTTGACCATTTTTTTTCGGTCTGTGCGACCAACGAGATAGTCAATGCTGGTGTCATAATAATTTGCCAGCCGGATAAGCATTTCAATTGGAATACTACGAGATCCCGTTTCATAATGGGAATAAGAACGCTGACTGATATGAAGAATCTCACTTAATTCTCTCTGTGACAGATCTGCGTCTGTACGTAAATCCTGGATACGCTGAAATTTCATTGTGCTCACCTCTTCTTTCTATAGAAAGTATAAAACAGAACGAATTGCACTCTTGCAAAAGAGAGCAAAATGGACTATACTAAATTTATTATCTTCTTTAATTCAGAAAATGTCTATCTGAATTTTTCCCTTTAACTATTAAAAAGACGAGGATTTTGTCGATCGGGAACGAAATTTATCGCAGAAAGGATTCGTTTGTTTGCAAGTGTTTTATCAGCGGCGATTTTTGGCATGGAGGTGCGGGAGATCCAGGTTGAGGCAGATGTCAGTGATGGTCTGCCTTCCTTTACTATGGTAGGATTTCCGTCAGCACAGGTGCGGGAAGCACAGGAACGTGTGCGCACTGCATTTAAGAACAACAGGCTCAGTCTGCCGCCTAAGAGAGTAACTGTTAATTTTGCCCCTGCAGATATGAAGAAAGAAGGAGCCGGGTTTGATCTTCCTGTAGCTGCAGCAGTTCTGGCAGCAGCAGAGATCCTGGAACCAAAGCTTCTGGAGCAGGTCATGGTAGTGGGGGAAATCAGTCTTAATGGGGAAATCCACGGTGTTTCAGGTATCCTGCCCAGGGTGATCCGTGCCAGAGAACTGGGGCTTCGCTTTTGCATTATTCCACAGGAGAATATTCAGGAGGGAAAACTGATCCGGGATATGCGGGTATTTGGGGTGAAAACGCTGAAAGATATGATACGCTGTCTGCAGGCTCCGGAGAAATATGAGAATGAAAGCAGGCGGGAACCGGAAACAGAAGAAAGAATGGAGGAAGGTGGAGCAGATTTTGCAGATGTGTGCGGACAGGAAGGGGCCAGACGGGCTGCCGAGATAGCAGTCAGCGGTTTTCATAATATATTGTTTATCGGACCGCCGGGTTCCGGAAAGACGATGCTGGCCAGAAGATTGCCAACCATTATGCCCCGGCTGACTTTTGAGGAGAGCCTGGAAATTACGAAAGTATACAGTGTGGCAGGACTGCTCACAGAGAAAGATCCTCTGATCCGAAAACGGCCGTTTCGAAGTCCGCATCATACCAGTTCTGCCCAGGCCCTGGCAGGAGGCGGACGGATTCCCGGTCCGGGCGAGATTACTCTTGCACACCGGGGAGTGCTTTTTCTGGATGAGATGCCTGAATTTTCCAGGAAGAGCCTGGAGATTTTGCGGCAGCCTCTGGAAGATAAGGAAATCCATTTGTCAAGAGCTGCGGGAACGTACACATTTCCGGCCAGCTTTATGCTGGCAGCAGCCATGAACCCCTGTCCCTGTGGCTTTTATCCGGATATGAACCGGTGCAGATGCAGTCATGGTGAGATAACCCATTATCTTGGAAAAATCAGCCAGCCTCTGCTGGAAAGGATTGACATCTGTACCGAAGTTCCGGCCATCCGTTTTACGGAGATGAAGAAGAAAAAGAGAGGGGAAAGTTCCATGTCCATACGCCGGAGAGTGGAAAGAACCCAGGAAATCCAACGTGAACGTTATAAGAACGAAGAGTTTTCCTTCAACGGGGAATTGGATGGGAGAAGTGTGGAGAAATATTGTGTTATGACAAGTGAGGCAGAAACACTTCTGGAGCAGGCATATACACAGTTTCAGTTCAGTACCAGGGCTTACCATAAGATCCTGAAAGTTGCACGGACAGCTGCAGATATGGAAAATTCTGAAAAGATCCGGCAGGACCATATCTGCGAAGCATTGACGTACCGTGTCTATGATAAAAAATACTGGTCATAAAATACAGGAAAAGGAGGTACTTTATAATGGAAGAAAAACCGAAAACAGCCATCAATTCTGTGGAAAAAAGCAGTACCATTTATCCGGAAAGGCTGCGTTCTCTAAGTGGCATGCCGGATATGTTATATTATATTGGAAGACTTCCTGATGATAACAGACCTACAGCAGCTATTGTAGGTGCCAGAATGTGCAGTCCCTACGGCAGGATCCAGGCATTTAATTATGGAAGGTTTTTAAGCGAGAACGGTGTGCAGGTAATCAGCGGCATGGCAGCAGGGATCGATGCAGAAGGACATAAAGGTGCATTGGAAGGCGGGACACCTACTTTTGCAGTGCTGGGAAACGGAGTGGATATCTGCTATCCTTCTTCCAGCCGCAGTATTTACAGGCGGATTCCGGAGAAGAATGGTGGAATCATCAGTGAATACCTTCCGGGGACACCGGGTAGGGCCTATCATTTTCCGGCAAGGAACCGGATCATCAGTGGACTGGCAGATGTAGTGGTTGTTGTGGAAGCAAAGGAAAAAAGCGGTTCTCTTATCACAGCTGCCTGTGCACTGGAACAGGGAAAGACTGTATATGCAGTTCCGGGTGCAGTAAATGATGCGCTGAGCCGAGGCTGCCACAAGCTGATCTACGATGGAGCAGGCATTGCATATTCCCCGGAAGTGCTTCTGGATGAATGGGGTCTGTCTGTGAAAAAAAAGACAATTTTAAAAGGAAAAACCAAGTTAGGACTTGCAACAGATTTGGATTTGGTGTATAGTTGTCTCGATTTACGACCCAAAAATCTGGATCAGATTATCACAGAAACCGGCTTTTCGCCGGGAAAAACAGCCGGGATTCTGGCACAGCTCACGCTGATGGGACTTGTCAGGGAAACCGGAACACAGCATTATATCAGACTTGAATAACAGCCGATCTGTTCTGCATTCTGCTTACAGCATTTTGAAAAATCACTGCAGCACAGGACAGGGGGCAGAATGAGATTAGGAGAGGTAAAATGGCCAAGAATCTGGTGATAGTAGAGTCACCTGCTAAAATGAAAACTGTAAAAAAATTTTTGGGGGCGAATTATACAGTCGAAGCATCAAACGGTCACGTGAGGGATTTTCCGAAAAGCCAGTTTGGTATTGACGTAGAGAATGATTTTGAACCCAAGTATATTACAATAAGAGGTAAGGGAGAACTTCTTGCGAAACTTCGTAAAGAAGCAAAGAAAGCAGATAAGATTTATCTTGCAACTGACCCTGACCGTGAGGGAGAAGCAATCTCCTGGCACCTGATGCAGGCACTGAAAACAGATCCTGCAAAGATGCATCGAATCACATTTAATGAAGTAACAAAAACAGCAGTCAAGGCTTCCATCAAGCAGGCCAGAGAGCTTGACATGAATCTTGTGGATGCACAGCAGGCCAGACGTATGCTGGACCGTATGGTAGGTTATACCATCAGTCCGCTTCTCTGGGCGAAGGTAAAGAGAGGATTAAGCGCAGGCCGTGTACAGTCTGTAGCGCTTCGAATTATCTGCGACAGGGAAGATGAGATCAATGCGTTTATTCCGGAGGAGTACTGGAGTCTGGAAGGCGAGTTCCAGGTTAAGGGCGAGAAGAAGCCTCTGACAGCCAGGTTCTACGGAACAGATAAAAAGCTTCTTATCAAAAACCGTCAGGAAATGGAAGAGATCCTGAAGAAACTGGAAAATTGCAGATACGAGATCACAGAGGTAAAAAAGGGCGAGCGTATCAAGAATGCCCCGCTTCCTTTTACAACCAGTACTTTGCAGCAGGAAGCAGCCAAGACACTGAATTTTTCCACACAGAAAACAATGCGTCTTGCACAGCAGTTGTATGAGGGTGTTGATGTTAAAGGCAGCGGTACGGTCGGTCTTATCTCTTACCTTCGTACAGATTCCACCCGTATTTCCGAGGAAGCAGATGCAGCAGCAAGAAATTATATTTCCGAACAGTATGGTAAGGATTATGTTTCCAAGATAGAGAAAGCAGTTAAGAATGGTCAGAAAATCCAGGATGCACACGAGGCAATCCGTCCTACTGATATTGCCAGAACTCCGGTTCTTGTGAAGGAATCCCTGACAAGAGATCAGTTCAGGCTGTATCAGCTTATCTGGAGACGTTTTGCGGCAAGCAGAATGGCACCGGCTCGCTATGATACAACATCCGTTAAGATCGGAGCAGATGAGTATACATTTACAGTTGCGGCATCTAAGGTCGCATTTGATGGTTTTATGTCTGTATACACAGAAGAGGGAGACGATAAGAAAGGCAATGTGTTAAGCCAGAGTCTTGAGAAATGCATGGAGCTGAAGCTGAAAGAGCTGAAGCCAGAGCAGCATTTTACACAGCCGCCGGCACATTACACAGAAGCTTCCCTTGTAAAGACTATGGAGGAGCTGGGAATCGGACGCCCGAGTACCTATGCGCCGACGATCACAACGATCATCAGCAGAAGATATGTATCCAAGGAACAGAAGAATCTTTATGTAACAGAGCTTGGAGAGGTAGTTAACAACATTATGAAGCAGGCGTTCCCAAGTATTGTTGATGTAAACTTTACAGCTACCATGGAGGGACTTCTGGATTGTGTTGAGGCAGGAACTGTACAGTGGAAGACGGTTGTGCGAAACTTTTATCCGGATCTGAAACACGATGTGGATGAGGCAGAGAAAGAACTGGAAAAAGTTGATATCCAGGATGAAGTCACAGATGTGATCTGTGATAACTGCGGACGCAACATGGTGATCAAATACGGACCTCATGGAAGATTCCTTGCATGCCCTGGATTCCCGGACTGCCGTAATACGAAACCATATTATGAGAAAATCGGCGTTGCATGTCCGAAATGCGGTGGCGAAATTGTCATGAAAAAAACGAAAAAAGGCAGAAAATATTACGGATGTGAGAATAATCCGGAATGTGATTTTATGTCCTGGCAGAAACCTTCTGCAAAGAAATGTCCGAAATGTGGTAATTATATGCTCGAAAAGGGAAATAAGCTGGTTTGCAGCCAGGAAACCTGCGGATATGTGGAACAAAAACCAAAAGATGAAGATTGATTGAATAAATGCTTTTCTATTAATTTTCAGAAAATCCCGTTAAAAATAAAAAAAATATAAAAATGTCTTGTAAATTTCCAGAATAACGTGTAATATTAGACTAGAAAAACGATTTCTTTCAAGGTACGAAAGTGAAAGGAGGAAAAATGAGCGTTCAGTTGCTAGATAAAACTAGAAAAATCAATAAGCTTCTGCATAACAGCAGCTCAAGCAAGGTAGTGTTTAACGACATTTGCCAGGTGCTCATGGAAACCTTAAGTTCCAACATCCTGGTACTCAGCAAGAAAGGTAAGGTTCTGGGAGTCAGTATTTGTCCTGGCGTGGATGAGATCACAGAGCTGATTGACGATAAGATCGGAGGACATATTGATCCGTTATTGAACGAGAGATTTCTCGGCGTTCTTTCCACAAAGGAGAATGTCAATCTCCAGACACTTGGTTTCGAGCATGTACCCGGAAATTATCAGGGAATCGTGAATCCGATAGATATTGCAGGTGAGAGACTGGGAACATTATTTATGTATCGTAATGATCACCCTTATGATATTGAAGATATCATCGTCAGTGAATATGGCACAACTGTTGTTGGCCTGGAGATGATGCGTGCGGTTCATGATGAGAATGCAGAAGAAGACAGAAAGCAGCAGATCGTGAAGTCTGCATTCAGTACACTGTCCTTCTCAGAACTTGAGGCTATCATCCATATTTTTGACGAGCTGGATGGAGATGAGGGAATCCTTGTTGCCAGCAAGATTGCTGACAGAGTGGGTATTACAAGATCCGTAATCGTTAATGCACTGCGTAAATTCGAGAGTGCAGGCGTGATCGAGTCCCGTTCTTCCGGCATGAAAGGAACTTACATTAAGGTTCTTAATGAAGTGATTTTCGATGAGCTGGAGGAGATTAAGGCACAGAGAAATAAGAAAGCATAAGCATACGCTTGGTTTGTGAGCTATATAATAAAGAACGTAACGAAAGAGACTGTCCGTTATCCGGATAGCCTCTTTTTTTACGGCGAATGTGCTGAAAAAATTAAAATAAATACTGAAATTAAGAAAAAATGAGAAAACAAGAGAATAAATGAGAAAATAAGAGCATATATTAGAATTATCATATCTTAAAAGAGTTGCGAAAAATATGAAAATTCACTAATATAGCCATAGTGATTAGCACTCGTAGAAAGTGAGTGCTAGCAAGCGAAATCGAAACTGATAAGGAGGAACATAGATCATGAAGTTAGTACCTTTAGGTGACAGAGTAGTATTAAAACAGGTTGAAGCAGAAGAAACAACAGCTTCCGGAATTGTACTTCCAGGACAGGCACAGGAGAAACCACAGCAGGCAGAAGTTATTGCAGTTGGCCCTGGTGGAATTGTAAACGGTAAAGAAGTTAAGATGGAAGTAGAAGTTGGAAATACAGTTATCTACTCCAAATATGCAGGAACAGAAGTTAAGATGGACGGAACTGATTATATCATTGTAAAACAGGAAGATATCCTGGCAGTTATTAAATAATATAAACATCTTATCGTATATCAATATAAATAGGAGGTCATTTTATCATGGCAAAAGAAATTAAATATGGCGCAGAAGCAAGAGCAGCACTTGAAGCTGGTGTAAATAAACTTGCAGATACAGTAAGAGTAACACTTGGACCGAAAGGAAGAAACGTAGTACTTGACAAATCTTTCGGTGCTCCGCTTATCACAAACGATGGTGTTTCCATCGCAAAAGAGATCGAGCTTGAGGACGGATTCGAGAACATGGGTGCTCAGATCATCAAAGAAGTTGCATCCAAGACCAACGATGTAGCAGGTGATGGTACAACAACAGCTACTGTACTTGCTCAGGCAATGGTACATGAGGGAATGAAAAACCTGGCAGCAGGTGCCAACCCGATCATCCTCAGAAAAGGAATGAAGAAAGCAACAGATGTTGCAGTAGAAGCAATCAAAAATATGAGCCAGACGATCAACGGCAAAGAACAGATCGCTAATGTAGCGGCAATCTCTGCAAGTGACGAGCAGGTAGGACAGCTTGTTGCAGACGCTATGGAGAAAGTTTCCAAAGACGGTGTTATCACTGTTGAGGAGTCCAAGACCATGCATACAGAGCTTGATCTTGTAGAAGGAATGCAGTTTGACCGTGGATACATTTCCGCATACATGTCAACAGATATGGAGAAGATGGAGGCAACTCTTGATGATCCGTACATCCTGATCACAGATAAGAAAATCAGCAACATCCAGGAGATCCTTCCGCTTCTTGAGCAGGTTGTTCAGGCTGGTGCGAAACTCCTTATCATCGCTGAGGATGTTGAGGGCGAGGCTCTTACAACTCTGATCGTAAACAAACTGAGAGGAACATTCCAGGTAGTAGCTGTCAAAGCTCCTGGATATGGCGACAGAAGAAAAGAAATGCTTCAGGATATCGCAATCCTTACAGGTGGTCAGGTAATCTCCGATGAGCTTGGTCTTGACCTGAAGGAAGCTAAGATGGAGCAGCTTGGACGTGCTAAATCCGTTAAAGTTGCAAAAGAGAACACAGTTATCGTTGATGGTCTTGGAGACAAAGACGCTATCGCAAAACGTGTTGCACAGATCCGTGCTCAGATCGAGGAGACAAAATCCGAGTTCGATAAAGAGAAACTTCAGGAGAGACTTGCAAAACTGGCTGGCGGCGTAGCTGTTATCCGTGTAGGTGCTGCTACTGAGACAGAGATGAAAGAAGCAAAACTTCGTCTTGAGGATGCTCTTGCAGCAACAAAAGCAGCTGTCGAGGAAGGTATCATCGCAGGAGGTGGATCTGCTTACATCCATGCTTCTAAAGAAGTTGCAAAACTTGCAGCAACACTTGAGGGAGATGAGAAGACAGGTGCTTACGTAATCCTGAAAGCTCTTGAGGCTCCGCTGTTCCATATCGCTGCAAATGCAGGACTGGAAGGCGCTGTTATCATCAACAAAGTAAGAGAGTCTGAGGTTGGTACAGGTTTCGATGCCCTGAATGAAAAATATGTAAACATGGTTGAGAACGGAATCCTTGATCCGGCCAAAGTTACAAGAAGTGCTCTTCAGAACGCAACAAGCGTTGCATCTACACTCCTTACAACAGAGGCTGTAGTTTCCACGATCAAAGAAGATACTCCTGCTCCGGCAGCAAACCCGGGAATGGGAATGATGTAATAATCAGCTAAGCAGGTGAAAATATTCACAAAATAAGAGGGCCTGCGTCATGGACGCGGCTCTCTTTTTATGTTATAATTTAAAAAAATCAGTAAATTACGAAAGGAAGAAGCAAATGAGTGACTTATATTCAGAACTTCTGGTAAAGAAGAAACAGACAGGGAAGGATCTTGTTGTAAAGTATGGCCTCATAGCCCTGACTGTGATCATGGTCCTTGGGGGGCTTATTCTCAATGGTCTTCTTCTGGTTCCGGCTATCGCTCTTGGCGTTGCATGCTATTTTGTGATACCGAAAACAGATCTGGAATACGAGTATCTGTTTGTTAACGGTGAACTGGATATCGATATGATCATGTCAAAGTCCAAGAGAAAAAGAGTGAAATCTCTCCAGCTTGCGGAAGCAGATATTGTAGCTCCTCTTAATTCCCACAGAATGGACTATTACAATGGTAATCAGAAGATGAAAACAATGGATTTTTCTTCCGGCATTGAGGATCATAAACGCTATGCAATGATTACCAGAGATGGCGGTGAAACCTGTAAAGTGATCCTGGAACTGGATGATGCCCTTGCAAACACCATGAAAAATTCTGCACCAAGTAAAGTTTTTTTGGATTGACATGAAACTTGTTTTTTGTTACACTAGTTCACAAATTTAAAATATCTTACAAAAGGGAGGAAATGCAATGGGTACTATTATTGGTGATGGCATTACGTTTGATGACGTCCTGCTGGTTCCGGCTTATTCTAAAGTAATTCCGAATCAGGTAGATGTTTCAACGTATTTAACCAAGAAAGTAAAGCTGAATATCCCCATGATGAGTGCGGGAATGGACACAGTTACAGAGCACAGAATGGCAATTGCCATGGCCAGACAGGGTGGTATCGGTATCATCCACAAGAATATGTCCATCGAAGCACAGGCAGAAGAGGTTGATAAGGTTAAACGTTCTGAGAACGGTGTTATTACAGATCCATTTTATCTTTCACCGGAGCATACACTGAAAGATGCCAATGATCTGATGGCGAAATACCGTATTTCCGGTGTTCCGATCACAGAAGGCAGAAAGCTTGTAGGTATTATCACAAACCGTGATCTTAAATTTGAGACAGATTTCAGCAGAAAGATCAAGGAGTGCATGACTTCTGAAGGACTGATCACAGCCAAGGAAGGAATCACACTTGAGGATGCCAAGAAGATCCTTGCGAAATCCCGTAAGGAGAAATTACCCATTGTAGATGACGACTTTAATTTAAAAGGACTCATTACCATCAAGGATATCGAGAAACAGATCAAATATCCGCTTGCAGCCAAGGATGCACAGGGACGTCTTCTCTGTGGTGCGGCAGTTGGTATCACAGCCAATGTACTTGCACGTGTAGATGCACTTGTGAAAGCGAATGTGGATGTAATCGTAATTGATTCCGCACATGGTCATTCTGAGAATATCTTAAAAGCAGTCCGCGAGATCAAGGCTGCATATCCGGAACTTCAGGTTATCGCAGGTAACGTTGCAACAGGAGCAGCTACCAAGGCACTGATCGAAGCTGGTGTAGATGCAGTTAAAGTTGGTATCGGACCTGGATCTATCTGTACCACACGTGTTGTTGCAGGTATCGGTGTACCGCAGGTTACTGCTGTTATGGATTGCTATGAAGTAGCCAACAGCTACGGAATCCCGATCATCGCAGATGGTGGAATCAAGTATTCCGGAGACATCACCAAGGCTATCGCGGCAGGCGCCAATGTCTGCATGATGGGCAGCATGTTTGCTGGATGCGATGAGAGCCCGGGAACATTCGAGCTCTATCAGGGAAGAAAATATAAAGTATACCGTGGAATGGGATCTATTGCAGCTATGGAGAACGGCAGCAAGGATCGTTACTTCCAGGAGAACGCCAAGAAGCTTGTTCCAGAAGGTGTTGAAGGACGTGTTGCATACAAAGGACACGTTGAGGATACCGTATTCCAGTTAATTGGCGGTTTAAGATCCGGTATGGGTTACTGCGGAGCAGAGAACATTGAGAAGCTGAAAACAACAGGCAGATTCATTAAGATCTCCGCTGCATCTCTCAAGGAGTCACATCCACATGACATCCATATCACAAAAGAGGCTCCAAACTACAGTGTAGATGAATAATAAAGGAAAAAAAGGTAAGACCGGTAAAAAGTCACCCAGGCCGTCCCATAGCGGGCGGCCTGTTTCCGTAAAGAAAACTTCCTCCGGGTCTTCCAGAAGAAAAAAGAAGTCTTTGAGAAAAAAGAACCCGATCAAGATCCTACAGAGGATTGTGCTGATATGTATCATTGTGATCGTTGCTTTTGCTGCGTGTGCGTTAGGATACGCATTTTTTGAGATGCGCATGGAACAGAGTGAAACTCAGTCCGGACAGGAAGAAATATCCGGGAATGCCAGCGGAAATGGCGGACCGGAACAATGGCAGGCAGAAGGAGCACCTTTTATTGATGTGGAGCTTCTGACACCGAATTCCTATTCCAGACCACAGATTTCTATCGAACAGGTAAATTATATAGCCATTCATTATACGGCCAATCCGGGATCTACTGCCATATCCAACCGGAATTATTTTGAAAATCTTGCGACAACGCAGGACAACAAAGTCAGCAGTCATTTTGTGATAGGTTTGGAGGGAGAAGTGGTACAATGTATTCCCACTTCAGAAATATCCTATGCCACAAATTCCAGAAATGTAGATACCATATCCATTGAATGCTGCCATCCGGATGAAACAGGGCAGTTTAATACAGCAACCTATGATTCGGCGGTAAAGCTGACAGCGTGGCTTTGTACACGCTTTGGACTGACTTCGGATCAGGTGATCCGTCATTATGATGTCACAGGTAAAGACTGTCCGAAGTATTACGTGGAAAATCCCGATGCATGGATCCAGATGAAATCAGACATTGCAGCACAGATCCAGACAGATTATGCATTACAGGGGAAATAAAGTGTTATTGTTTATTTTGTGAGCAACAAGAAGTCTGGAAAAATAATTTCTGAAAATAGGGGCTTGAAAATTAAGAAGAAGTATTGTAGTATAACAGCAGAAGCTGCATGACTGGCGGAAAGTAGGATTACCTACAGGGAGTGCAGTGTATTTAAGAAGCCGACCGCCTGGGCAGCCTGTTAATGGGGTGTCTAGGCGGTTTTTTGTTACCTGCTGATACCTGGAATGATCCCCGGGCCGTATATTAGATAAGGAGGACTGTGAAAAATGACTACATTTTCACTTGAAAAAGAACTGAAAGAAAATTCCTACCCAGGAAGAGGAATCGTGATCGGACGTTCCGCAGACGGAAAGCATGCTGTTACTGCATATTTTATCATGGGAAGAAGCGAGAACAGCAGAAATCGTATTTTTGTTGAGGATGGAGAGGGAATCCGCACACAGGCATTTGATCCGTCCAAGCTTACAGACCCGAGCCTTATCATCTACGCACCGGTACGTGTCCTTGGAAACAAGACGATCGTAACAAACGGCGACCAGACAGATACCATTTATGAGGGAATGGACAGACAGCTTACTTTTGAGCAGTCCCTCCGAACCAGAGAATTTGAGCCAGACGCACCGAACTATACACCTCGTATTTCCGGTGTTCTGCACGTAGAGAATGGCAGATTCAACTATGCAATGTCTATTTTAAAGAGCAATAACGGTAATCCGGATTCCTGTCTTCGTTATACATTCGCCTATGAGAATGCAGCTGCAGGACAGGGACGTTTTATCCATACTTATAAATGCGATGGAAATCCACTTCCGAGTTTTGAGGGAGAGCCGAAGCCTGTAGAAATCCCGAATGATATTGATGACTTTACAAACCTTCTCTGGGAGAGCCTGAATCAGGATAATAAAGTTTCTCTCTTTGTTCGTTTCATTGACATTGAAACCGGAAAATATGAGTCAAGGATCGTGAATAAGAATAAATAACAAGCTGAGTATACAGCTGCGATGAAATTATCAGTATCACACAGAACGGAGGATTTTTTTCATGAAAGAATTACAGTTAAAATATGGATGCAACCCGAATCAGAAACCATCTAAGATTTACATGGCAGATGGAAGTGAACTTCCTATCCAGGTACTTTCCGGAAGACCTGGATACATCAATTTCCTGGATGCTTTTAATGGCTGGCAGCTTGTGCGTGATCTTAAGAAAGCAACCGGACTTCCTGCAGCAACTTCTTTCAAGCATGTATCTCCTGCAGGTGCGTCCATCGGACTTCCACTGAATGAGACACTGGCCAAGATTTACTGGGTAGATGATATGGACTGGAAGAATTTTTCACTGCTTGCATGTGCTTATGCAAGAGCGAGAGGTGCAGACCGTATGTCATCCTTCGGTGATTTTATTTCTCTTTCTGATGTATGTGACAAGGATACAGCAATGCTGATCAAGAGAGAGGTTTCTGACGGAGTTATTGCACCGGGATATACAGAGGAAGCGCTTGAGATCCTGAAACAGAAGAAAAAGGGCAACTACAATGTGATCCAGATTGATGAGAATTATGTTCCGGAACCGCTGGAACACAAACAGGTATTTGGTGTTACTTTTGAGCAGGGCCGTCAGGAACTTGCTATTGATGATGAGCTGATCTCCAATATTGTTACGGAGAATAAGGAACTTACCGAGGAAGCTAAAAGAGACCTTAAAGTTTCCCTGATCGTTCTGAAATATACACAGTCCAATTCTGTATGCTTTGTAAAAGACGGACAGGCGATCGGTGTTGGTGCAGGACAGCAGTCCCGTGTTCACTGTACACGTCTTGCCGGTCAGAAAGCAGATAACTGGTACCTCCGCCAGTGCCCGAAGGTTCTGAATCTTCCATTTAAAGATACGATCACACGTGCAGAGAGAGACAATGCCATTGATGTTTATATCGGTGAGGAGTATATGGATGTTCTGGCTGACGGTGCATGGGAGAAAACTTTTACAGAGAAGCCGGAAGTATTTACAAAGGAAGAGAAGAGAGCATGGCTGGATGGACTTACAGATGTAACTCTTGGATCTGATGCTTTCTTCCCGTTCAGTGATAACATTGAGCGTGCGCATAAGAGTGGAGTGAAATATATTGCAGAGCCAGGCGGATCTGTCCGTGATGATGCTGTTATTGATACCTGCAATAAATATGGAATGGTTATGGCATTTACTGGAATCAGACTGTTCCATCACTAAGATATAGGGAAAGATCATAGAAAGAAAAAAATGTAGCTGGTCATAGAGTGAACAGCAACAGATATTCGATTTCTGTAACAGAAAATACGTTAAAAATATCCCGGGTTTGGAAAGTGTAAAGTTCTGAATCCGGGATTTTTTATAACTGAATTAAGCAACCTTCAAGTGGATAAAGAGAAGTTGGATAATTAAGGGGAATATTGTCTGAAGTAAGAGTATCGTAAAAGTAGTGAATGTTTGATTATATGGCATAAAAAAAGAACCCTGAATTCTCTCAGAGTTCTCAAGAGCGATAGACGGGGCTCGAACCCGCGGTCTCGACCTTGGCAAGGTCGCGCG
>ERZ1673737.870-NODE-870-length-33481-cov-10.296566_pt1 | contig 33481 bp, 30 predicted proteins | sample MGYA00580211_ERZ1673737 | MGnify/ENA primary metagenome ERZ1673737 (study PRJEB41218, sample SAMN15661789) | gut metagenome | host: Homo sapiens | place: Canada: London | collected 2015-08-20/2019-03-30 | study: EMG produced TPA metagenomics assembly of... | reverse complement strand
ACAAAGAGGAGGACAGGTATGCATAAGTGGAAGCTTTTTAAGAAGTCAGCTGCACTCGTTCTGAGCTCAGCGGTGATCGCGTCAGGAGTGCCGGTAACGGCAATGGCGTCTGAGGCGGAAGATTTTAGTGACGTGTCAGGAGAAACACAAGGAGAGACAGGACAGGAAGAAGGAGAGAACGAGGATCAGGAGTCTGTTTCCCAGGACCAGCCGGAAGAAAGTGATGCAGAAGCTATTCAGGAAGAAGTAGCAGAAATTTCAGCAGAAGAGATTCAACAGGAAGAGGAAGAGCAGATCCAGGAGGATACAAAAGAGGTATTCGGTGATGGAGAAGCATTTATGGCAGAAGCAGGCGAGGTCCTTCAGGATGCTTCTGAGATCACTGTTGCAGGAGTGAAATATCTCTGGTCCATGCAGCCGGCAGAGGGATATACACAGATAGGTACAACAGGCGTTTATGTAAAAGCGGCAGACGGGCAGACAGCTCTGACCGGAAAGCTGTACGGAACGACAACCTTAAGTTATTCGGAATTTTATGCCGGCGATACCACTCAGGAGAGCTATGACGCTATCACTTCGGCAACAACGAGTAAAAATCAGATTTTTACCAATGAGGACAGCACAGAAGTAACCTCTTCAGGATATCAGATCCAGGGTGTGAAGAATGTAAGTGTTGCAGTGGACGCAGAAACTTATGTAGATGCACAGGTGCTGAAAGCTGCTTCCAAGCTTCCGAAAAAGGGTGTCTATACAGAGGCAGCAGATATTACGCTGAATGAAGCACCGTCACAGGAAACAGGACAGTATAAAACACTGAATACAGACGGAACATACAGTGCAACAAAATTCGATGTAAAGGCAACGGTCACAGATGCATCTGCCCAGATCCAGGCACCGTCGATCTGGGGCGATTACATGCTGGTGGTAAAAGAAGTCGGCACAAAATATCTCCGCAATTCCAGACAGGGTGATTTTGCCGTAGGTGGAAATACACTGGGAGTAATCCTTGAAACCGCCAGTGGTAAGAAGATAGGACTTCGTCATACCTATGAAATCTGGGTACAGCCTTACGAACTTGCATTTTCAGCAGGATCCGGGCTTATCGGGGAAAAAATATCAAAGGTGACTTATATTACCCCGGACGGCTCCTATGTATATGAGTTTGGAGACAAAGCTCCTCTTGTAAAAAAACAGCCTGAAGCAGGAATGAAGGTACAGGCGGCTTTTGTAAAAGAAAATACAACCCAGGTTAAAGTTGATGACCTTGACAAATATGAAAACCCTAAGGTTTCCGTATACTACACAACAGGAAGGGGCCATGGTAAAAAAACAACATATGTTGTAGATCATGCAGCGGCAGAGAACGGGGTGGTAACCTTTGACAGCAGTGTAGCTAGGGCCGGGGATGAGATCTACACGGTTATGATCTCAAGCGACAATTATGTGGATATGACAAAAAATATCACACTGACAGGCCAGCCGATCACGGTTTCCAATGTCTCCTATTACTGGGTAAAGGGAGCAGTGGATGGATATACACAGATTCCGGGAACGGATATTTATTATAAGGCGGCAAATGGACATCAGGCACTGACAGGAACACTTTACGGTACTGCATCTCTGTCATACGAGGAATTTTATGCAGGAGATGCAACGAGCCGTAAATATGATTCCGTTACATCTGCCACAACCAGAAAAAGCACTGCTTTCGGAAATGCAGATGTTCAGAATCTGACAGAAAATGGATATGAGATCGCAGGAGTAAAAAAGGTTAGTGTAGCTACAGATGCAAAAACGTATGTAGAGGCGCGGATCCTTTCAGAAGCGGGAGAACTTCCGGAAAGCGGAGCATATATAGAAGCAGCAGGGATCACCCTGGGACGTACTCCGACGGTAGAGCCTGGGCAGTATAAAACATTGAATGCAGATGGAACATACAGTGCTACAAAATTTAATGTAAAGGCAACTGTGACAGATGCGGAGGCAACACTCAATACATCTTCTCGTTGGGGAGATTATGAGATCAAAGTAAAAGAAACCAGCACAAAATATCTCCGCGACACAAAGAGTGATGCTGGTTTTGCAGTTAACTCCGGGATCCAGGGAATGATCCTGGAAACAACAGATGGCGGAAAATATGGTATGCGTCATATGAACGAGATGTGGGTGAAGGTATATAAGGCTGCGTTTGCAAAAGATGCAGGTCTTGAAGGAAAAACCGTAAACAGGATCACGTATATTATGTCAGACGGTGCGTATGTATATGAATTTGCAGATGGTATTTATATCAAACCGCAGGCAACAGAAGAGATGGATGTTTCTCCGGAATTTACGGACAGCACCCATGTAAAGCTTGCAAATCTTGATAAATACAAAAATCCGAAGGTATCTGTTTTCTATACAACAGGTGTCGGACATGATTCACAGACAACATATCTTGTACAGGATGGTGTAGCCGCAGATGGAGTGGTTGCTTTGGATTCTACTGTAGCGAGACCGGAAAATGAAACCTATACAGTAAGAGTCTCCAGTGATGATCACGCGGATGTTTCTGTTCAGCTGGTGTATGGAACAATTGCTTTTAAAGAAAATTCAGGAGTTCTTTATATCGGAAGCTCCAGACAGCTTGAAGCAACAGGCGAAAATTGCAAGGATGTAACATACGCTTCCGATAATGAAACGGTTGCATCTGTAGACGAGAACGGAAAAGTAACTGCAAAAGCAGCAGGAACAGCCGTGATCACAGCAACATCTGCTGCAGGAAAAACTGCACAGTACAAGCTTACTGTAAAAACGCCATCTGTAAAAATGAATGCATCAGCGAAAACGCTTTATGCAAAAGGATCTCCAGCTACGGTGACGCTGAAAGCAACGACCGCAGGTGTTACCGGAAAAGTAACCTATACAAGCAGTAAACCATCTGTTGCAGCTGTAGCCGCAAATGGAAAGGTAACTGCAAAGGCGGCAGGAACAGCTGTGATCACAGCGAAATGCGGAAATTATAAAGCAACCTGCAAAATTACAGTTAAGAAGCCGTCTGTAAAAGCTTCGGCTTCAGCGAAAACTGTATTTGTGGGTGGAACAAGCCAGATCACAGTGAAAAAAACAGGCGTTAGCGGAAAAGTTACTTATACAAGCAGTAATAAATCCGTTGCAGTGGTAAGCGCAGGCGGAAAAGTAACAGCAAAAAAAGCAGGAACAGCTACAATTACAGTAAAATGCGGAAGCTACAAAGCAACCTGCAAGATCACAGTGAAAAAAGGCAGCCTGAAGATCACATCCAAAACAGCTGTAAGTGTAAAAGCAAAGAAAACAACAGCCATCAAGGCAGCTGCTACTTCAAAGGCAAAGATCACCTACAGAAGCAGCAATACAAAAGTTGCTACTGTAAGCAGCAAAGGTGTTGTTAAAGGTGTGAAAAAAGGAAAAGCTGTTATCTATGTAAGCAGCAACGGAATTACAAAAAAGGTAACAGTTACAGTGAAATAAGCACATATTTCACCTGAATATATTTGATATGTTATAAAGAACCTTTCACAAAACTGCTTCGGGTTTGCGAAAATGCACGCCCGAAGCAGGAAAAAAGAAAAAATTCGATTTTTTTGAAAAATTTTAATTTTTTCTATTGACAAAGTACAGAAACTCTAATATAATAGCTCTTGCAGTTGAGCAACACACAAACAACTGAAACAGAATAACGAAGCGTGGCTCAGTTTGGTAGAGCGCTGCGTTCGGGACGCAGAGGTCGCAGGTTCAAATCCTGTCGCTTCGACTAAAGCTTTGAGAATCCCTTGGTTGAGGGGTTCTTTTTTGTTTGTGAAAAATAAGAGAACGTAAGTTTGTGTTACCTTGTGTTGCCTCAATGAGAAAAGAAAGGAGAATCTTCTACATTTGTCAGGAAAAAATAAAGGTAAAGGAAAATAAGAGATCAGATATATCCGATAGAAAGTTACATATCTGAGAAACAGGGAGAATATTTTGTTTATAATTTGCAGGTGCAGTGTAGCTGAAATGCAAGGAATGATTTCCCACAATCTTCATATATATTAACGAAGCCGAATTACCGGAGGGACACGCGTTGGCCGGATATCAGCGTTTTGTTGCGTATGTGTACGAGTATCGTAAAGGGAAAAAAGATGGCAGCAGTGGTTATGTGAGAGTGGAAGCCATGGACCGAAAGTGTCGGATGGAGGTTCACCTGCGCTGTGTGGGATTGGAGCCTGGAAGCCGGTGCAGGGTGTATGGCTTTGTGCGGCGGGAAGGGCTGTTGGACGGAATTCTGATCGGGAGCTGTGTTACAGGGCAGGAGCGGATCGAGTGTATGCTGGAGACGGATGCAGGGGATATTGGAGGCATGGGGAAAAGTCTTCAGGATCTTGGCGGAATGCTGCTGATCTCGGATGCCGGAGGATTCTGGGGAACTGAATGGGACGATCAGCCAATCCGGCCGGAGAATTTCCAGGAGTGGAAAAAGGAGAACGAGACTGAGAGTCAGAATAAGAGTAGCGGAGAAAATTCAGAATCGGCAGCAGAGCCTAAGATTATGATTGCAGAAGAGATCCGGGAAGAAGGTGTGGAAAGTTCACAGCGGTTGGATATGGAAGTACCGGAGCTATCCCGGTCTGGTACTGCGCATATGGATGTAAGACCGGCAGAATCAGGTTCAGGGACAGCGGGATCTGGTTCTGATCAATCGGGAATGCACCCGCCAAAATCGGATTCAAATCTATTGGGGATGATGCGTTCACCAGTACAGGGACAAAATTATCCGGGGCAAGGGCAGCCGGAGTCAATGTCAAACCATCCGGGTCCCAGGCCGTCCGAACCAGAACCGAATGCACTGGGAATGAGACCACCCGAACCAGACTCAAAGCGTTCAGGTCCACGACCGCCGCAGCCAGGGCCAAATCACCCGAATCCGGGCTCGAGACCACCCCGACCACTTCCGGGCATATCTTGTGATGTACCTTTCAACGACGGTCAGTTCACAGACTGCCGGAAGATCAAACCATCCGATTGTTCCGTTTTATGTAAACAAAACGGCTGCTTCTGCAACAACCGTTTTGTCATATATGGATATCAGAATTTCGGGCATCTTCTGCTATGCAGGAATCACCGGGGGCAGTACATACTGGGAGTTCCCGGCGAGTACAGCCAGCAGGAACGGTTTATGGCCAATATGTTTGGATTTCCCTACTTTAAGGAATGTCAGGATATTCATACTTCAGGTGGAAAGGGTGGATACTGGTACTGCTTTATCAACGTCTGATCGAAAAGTTTTCATATATACGAGTAAGCAGATCGTTTTGCAGATCTGCAGCTTACAGATCCATACCTCGAATTTCGACTACCGGGATTGTCTCAAGGAGGATATCCCGGTAGTTTTTCATTTCTTCTTCGGAGCAGGCAGAGAATCCCGGCATAAGAACTCCGTCGGAATCCCGGTAAGCCTGGAGATAATAAGCTTTTGCACTGCTTAGCCACTGACTGATCTCCTGAAAATCTTTTTCAGAATGAAGCTCACGTACAACAGTAGTACGAAATTCATAATCAAGATCTCCGTTCAGCAGCCATCCGGCAGTTTCACGGATCGCGTCCAGATCAACATTCACGCCGGTAAGCATATGATAGTTGGAAGGACAGGCCTTGATATCCATTGCGACCCTGTCAATGAGGCCGTCTGCTGCGAGATTTTTTACCACAGAGGGACGTGACCCGTTGGTATCAAGTTTCACATTATAACCAAGATTTTTGATCTCGTGAAGAAAATCCGGAAGTCCGTCAGAAAGCGTCGGTTCGCCTCCGGACACGCACACACCGTCCAGAATTCCCTTCCTTTTTTTTAGAAAAGCCAGAATTTCCTCCTGGGAATATTCAGGCTGGCTTCCTGGTTCCACTACCAGAGCCCCATTCTGGCAAAAAGGACAGCGGAAATTGCAGCCGCCCAGGAATATGGTGCAGGCCACCCGGCCCGGATAATCCAGTAAAGTTGTTTTGTTAAATCCGCATATTTTCATAAGTAAACTCCTCTCGTTTATAATATAAGATCAATCAAATCAGGTAATTCTCGATAATATCAGTATAAGCATACCTCAGCACACAAAAAGCTGCAATGTTATATTGGGGTTTTACAAGTGATTGCGAAACGTCACCAAACCACGTATAATTTATCCAGATATTACCCGAAATAAAAGAGTCTCCCGGGAAATAAACAATAAACGAAAGGACACGACATGGCAGAATACACATTGCTGAGAAAACTGGAAGTGCTGTGGGGAATTCCCATTTTTTATACGGACGAAACCGGAAAAGATGTCCGGGGAGTTGGCGTATTTTCTGAAAAACAGAATCCTCTGACTATATCGGGGGAACTGGTCAATGCCCTGATCTGTCAGGCAAAAGAACAGGATGTACCGGCCATCTGTAAGGTTTTTGGCAAGATCTATTTTTTCTGTGTTCAGAGCGAACAGGAATACTATCTGTCAGGTCCCGTATGCGTGGAACAGCTCAGTTACGTGGAAATACACCAGTTTTACAAGAAATATCATATGCCTGCTAAGGAGGAACGTCATCCGGATCAGATGACTTTGAACAGAATGCTGAATTTTGTAAGCTTCCTGTATGAACTTCTGGAGGGAAAAGACGTTCAGTCGGACAAGCTTATGGAAAAAAATAATCTTATTGTGGAAAAAGAAGTTCGGGAAGAGAATGACACAGTCCGCATCGAACTGGACAAACCGGACGGAACAGCCTTCCATCACACATACATGGAAGAGCGCTATGTAATGGACTGCATCCGTGAGGGAAACGTGGAAGAGATCAATGAACGTGCTTCCGGTCTCTTTGAAAAAGCAGGAATTCTTTCAAAGAATCGATTTAATGATCAGAGAAATCTGGCCATTGTAACCACAACGATGGCTACCAGGGAGGCTATTGCAGGAGGCGTTTCACCGGCAGATGCCTATCGTCTCAGCGATTACCTGATCAATCAGATCGACCGGTGTCAGAAAATCGAAGAGATCACAGAACTGAACAGAAGATCTATTTATAAATTTACAAAACTGGTGGCTGATACCAGAAAAACGAGAAGTTTTTCCAGCTACACAGAGCAGTGCAAAGATTATATTTCACAGAATTACCACCACAAGATCTACATGGAGGACATTGCAGAAGCGATCGGGATCAGCCAGGGGCATCTGTCCCGGGTCTTCCGTCAGGATACCGGAGAAAAAATCCAGGACTACATTCTGAAATTCCGGATAAAAAGAGCTGCCAATCTTCTGAAGTATTCCGATGCCACCCTGTCAGAGATCAGTGACTATGTATGCTTTAACTCCCAGAGCCATTTTGGCAGCGTATTCAAAGAATATATGAAGATGACCCCAGGACAGTACCGTGAGAAATATAAACGCAAGGAATTTTATTCCTGAATAAGTTTATAAAAATATTAGAAATATGTTGAAAAAATGATAAATACATCAAAAATATGATAACAAAAACGGGAACTCTTTGCTTATAATATGCTTGTCGTTGAGACATACCTGATTGATCCGTCAGGAACAGGGCGCGCAGAAAAAATTTACATGTTCCGGAGTGGATCGTTATATCAACATAAAAAAGTGGAGGAAAGAAATGCAAAAGTTAAAACACGAACCGGCATATTATGAAACGACAAAGTTCAAATGGAGACAGCGTATCGGTTTTGGTATCAGTGATTATGCTTGTAATCTTGCATACCTTCTTGCCAATACATACCTTCTCTTCTATTACACAAACTGCGCGGGACTTGCAGCTGGAGCTGTTGGATTTATGTTTGTTGTAACAAAATTCATCGATGCTTTCACAGACTACATGGTAGGTGCAATGATCGACCGTACAGATACAAAAATGGGACGTTACCGTCCATGGATGCTTTACGGAGCACCGGTCCTTGCAGTAGGTATGGTTCTTCTGTTTTCCGTTCCGACAGGATGGAGCGCAGGTGCAAAGCTTGCATGGGCATACGTAACTTACGTCATTTTCTCATTTGGTTACACTCTGGTAAACATTCCGATGGCACCGATCGTATCTTCTCTGTCAGCATCCGCAACAGAGCGTACCAAGATTTCTACAACACGTACTGTATTTTCAAACCTTGGATCACTGACATCTTCCCTGTTCGTGCTTCCGATGGTATACTTCTTCTCCGGCTCCAAAGATGCAACTGGTGCAGCGCTGGCTACCGGATACCGTAACACAAACATTGTACTTGGAATCATCGTTATCATCATCATGGCAATCTGTGTATTCTCTATCGTAGAGATCAACCCGCCGACAAAGTCAGCAGGAAAGAGTTCTCTGATCAAGGATATCGGAAGTCTTGTAAAAAATAAATATTACCTCATGTTCCTTGGCGAGGTATTTTTCCTTTTCCTTGGATATCTTTCCATGTACGGAGCAATGCAGTACTATTATACTTACATTGTTGGTGATGTAAGCGGAATGTCACTGGCACTTACTTTACTTACCTTACTTGCAATCCCGACTATGATCCTTGCAGCTTATCTCAATGGTAAGGGAATTGCCAAGATCAAGCTGATCCAGTTTGGAGCGATCGTAGATATCGTTGGATATGCGATCCTGTTCTTCACATCTGACGGAACAATCGCAACAGCAGCACTTGGACTGATCGGACTTGGATTCGGTTTCCGTTCCAGTATGTTCTTCTCCATGATGCCTGATATCTTTGACTATACAGAGTGGCAGGTAGGAAGAAACCTTGGCGGAACACAGAATGCAATCCAGGGATTCGTAAATAAGGTTTCCTCAGCAGCAGCATCAGCTATCGTATCTGCGTTTCTTGTATGGGGTAACTACGATGCGGCAAAACTTGACAAGGCAATTGCAGACGGTGTAGATATTGCAACAAAATTTCCGCAGACCCACACAGCGATCAATTTCGCATTCGGTGGTCTTGCACTGGTATCTACAGTAATGGCTGTAGTTGTACTTCTTCCGTACGATCTGGATAAGAAATATCCGCAGATCCGTGCAGAGCTGAACCAGCGGAATAAAGAAAACGCATAAATTAAAATCGAACAAAAAAAGAAAAAATAAGGAGCATCGAAAGGTGCTCCTTTCGATTATCAGAACATCTATTTTATACAAGGAGGAAAATAATATGTGGAATTACGCCTATACAGTACCAGAAAACAAAAAAGTAAGGGTGATCGTACATACAGACTGCAAAAACGAGGCAGATGACCAGTATGCAGTAGCACATCATCTCATGACACCAAGATTCGACGTAAAAGGCCTTGTTGCAGGTCATTTCTGGAAAAACCCGCAGCAGTACGGCGAGCTTGGTACTGCACAGGCAAGCTACGATGAGATCATCAAAGTTATGGATCTTATGGGACTTAAGGACCAGTATCCGGTAAAGCTTGGTGCACCGCGTGCCCTTGAGGATGAGCATACACCAATCGATTCCGAGGGTGCAAGATTCATTATCGAGGAAGCGATGAAAGACGATAAGAGACCGTTATACATCGCATGCCAGGGAGCAATCACAGACGTTGCATCCGCACTTCTGATGAAACCGGAGATCGCAGAGCGAATGACCGTGATCTGGATCGGCGGAGCTGACTATCCAAAGGGAGGATTTGAGTTCAATCTGATGATGGATATCAACGCTGCAAACGTGGTATTCTCCTCCAAAGTGCCGGTATGGCAGGTACCGATGAGCCTTTACAAAGTGATGGCTGTTTCTCTTGCAGAGCTTCAGCTGAAGGTACGCCCATGTGGAAAGATCGGAAAATATCTTTTTGAGCAGCTGGTGGATTTCAATCATGTAGCAGCCAAGTACGAAATGGACTGGCCACAGGGCGAGATCTGGGGACTTGGTGATCAGGGAACCATTGCCGTTCTGATGGAAGAACTGGAAAAGGTAAGCTACGATATGGTACCTGCACCAAGAATTGCAGAGGATATGACATACATCCATGGTAAGGACAACCGTGAGATCCGTGTTTACAAATATCTGGATGCAAGACTGACACTGGAAGATTTCTTTGCAAAGCTTGCGTTGAATTTTGGTGATGAGAAATAAAGTTTGAGGTAAAATGAAAATGAAAAATTATCTGGTTTTTGATGCAGGCGGAACATTTACGAAATACGCGTTAATGGACGAAAATGCGGAAATTCTTGAAAAAGATAAGGTTCCCACACCAGACTATCATACAAAGACAAAAGAGGACTATTATGCAGTTCTGGATAGTGTTGTGGAGAAATACAGAAACAGCATTGAGGGTATTGCCATCAGCATGCCCGGTATGCTGGACAACAGGGATGGATATTGTGTAACAGCAGGATATCTTGCATATCTTGCAGGAAGTACTGTTGGCACAGAGCTTTCCCAGCGTTACGGAATTCCGGTTTCCGTGGAAAATGATGGAAAATGTGCAGCACTTGCCGAGTTCTGGAGAGGAAGTCTTAAGGGCTGTACAAATGGGGCTGTTATTGTTATCGGAACCGGTGTTGCAGGCGGGATCATCCTCAACGGAAAGCTTTTCCGCGGAAATCATTTCACCGCAGGCGAATACAGCTATATATGCACAGAGGCGAAGAATCCGGCAGAGATGGACAGCTACTGGGGAATGATCAGTGGTGCGGAAGGACTTGCAAAGACTGTTGCAAAGCATACAGGAGAGGACTGGCAGATTTACGACGGATTGAAGATATTTGGTCTGGCAAATGAAGGTGATGAGAAAGTTCTGGCAGGTCTGAGAGAGTTTACAGACCGTCTTGCAGTACAGATATATAACCTGAATATTTATCTGGATCTGGACATCATTGCTATTGGCGGAGGCATCAGCCAGCAGCCGCTTCTGCATGAATATCTTCAGAAGAGCCTGGATGAAGTAATGAAGAATATTCCACTGCGAAAGATAACACCATATGTTCCGGAGCCGAAGATCACAAACTGTCAATTCTACAATGACGCAAATTTAATAGGTGCGTTGTATCATTTCATGAGGAAGTAGCGAAGCGGATTCCGAATGTCCGCTTGAATATATTACATAAGGAGGATTCCAGAATGTCATTTCCAAAGAATTTTTTATGGGGTGGCGCAGTTGCTGCCAACCAGTGCGAGGGTGCATACAACGAAGATGGAAAGGGTTTATGCACACAGGATGTAACACCACACGGAATCGTAGGCCCCAGAACGGAAGAGCCTACACCGGATAACATGAAACTTATCGGAATCGATTTTTATCATCGGTACAAAGAAGATGTGAAATTATTTGCGGAGATGGGTTTTAAAGTATTCCGTACATCTATTGCATGGAGCCGAATTTTCCCTAATGGCGATGAGGAGACACCAAACGAAAAAGGTCTTCAGTTTTATGATGATCTTTTTGACGAATGCCATAAATACGGAATCGAGCCACTGGTCACAATCTCCCATTATGAGACCCCGCTTCATCTTGCAAAAACCTACGATGGCTGGGTAAACAGAAAGATGATCGGTTTCTACGAGAGATATGTGAGAACTATTTTTGCAAGATACGGCAAGAAGGTTAAATACTGGCTGACCTTCAATGAGATCAACTCTGTTCTCCATGAGCCGTTTTTAAGTGGTGGTATTTATACAGAGAAAGACAAGCTTTCCCAGCAGGATCTCTATCAGGCCGTGCATCATGAGCTGGTCGCAAGTGCCCTTGCTACAAAGATCGGACATGAGATGATACCGGATGCAAAGATCGGCTGCATGATCTTAAGCATGCCTACCTATCCTCTGACACCATGCCCAGACGATGTGATCAGGACTATGGAGAGCGTTCACAAGAACGATTTCTTTGGTGATGTACATGTCCGCGGATATTATCCTGGATATATGAAACGTTATTTCCGTGAAAATAACATTGAGATCAAATTTGAGCCAGGCGATGAGGAAATCCTCAAAAATACAGTAGATTTCGTTTCCTTCAGCTATTACATGAGCATCTGTGAGACAGCAGACCCGGCGCAGGCAAAAGGAAAGGGTAATCTTATGGGCGGTGTTCCGAACCCATATCTGGAAGCATCTGAATGGGGATGGCAGATCGATCCGCAGGGTCTTCGCTATGTGCTGAACTACTACTGGGATCGTTACCAGAAACCGCTGTTCATCGTTGAGAACGGACTGGGCGCAGTAGACAAGCTGGTTGAGAAGGACGGCGTTATGACAGTTGAGGATGACTACCGTATCGACTACCTTCAGAAACATCTTCTTCAGGTTGAAGAGGCTGCCAGGGACGGCGTAGATGTTATGGGCTACACATCCTGGGGCTGCATTGACCTTGTCAGTGCGTCTACGGCAGAGCTGAAAAAACGCTACGGCTACATCTATGTGGACCGCAACGATGACGGAACAGGTACACTGAACCGTTATAAGAAGAAATCCTTCTACTGGTATAAAGACGTGATCGCTACCAATGGAGAGTCACTTCATAAATAATTTCACTGCTTGACTTTACAGAAAAAAACAGATATAATGCAGACATTGACGCAGACAATGGAGTTCGCGAGAGCTTCCATTGCCTGCGTTTTTTTACTGGACTAAATTAGTGAAGACTAACAGGCGAAAAAGGAGGAAGAAACAATGAGACTTACCCCGAAGGAACAGGAAAAACTCATGCTCCATATGGCCGGAAATCTGGCGAAGGAGAGGAAGGAACGCGGACTGAAACTGAATTATGTGGAAGCATTGGCTTATATCAGCTCTGAGCTTCTGGAGCTGGCTCGTGACGGAAAAACTGTTGTAGAGCTGATGCAGCTTGGAACCAGGATCCTCACAAAAGGTGATGTGATGGATGGTGTGGCAGATATGCTTGGTGAAGTACAGGTTGAGGCAACATTTCCTGACGGAACAAAGCTTGTGACTGTACATAACCCGATTCAGTAAGGAGGAATTGACATGAAGATTGGCGAAATCATTCCCGCAGACAGAGAGATCGTACTTAATGAAGGGAAAAAGACCACAAAGATCATGGTTGCCAACAAAGGTGACCGTCCTGTACAGGTAGGCTCTCATTTTCATTTTTTCGAAGTAAACAAATGCCTCTCTTTTGATCGTGAGGCTGCATATGGTTATCATCTGGATATTCCGTCCGGTACTTCTGTCCGCTTTGAGCCGGGAGAAGAAAAAGAAGTGCAGCTGACTGAGATGGGCGGCAGAAAACGCGTATTTGGTCTGAATGACCTGACAAGAGCAAGAGCAGCAGAGGACACGAAAAAGGCCTCCATGGAAAAGGCAGCATTAAAGGGATTCTTATAAGGAGGGACACAAATGAGCGTAAAAATTTCCGGTGAAAAATATGCAATGATGTACGGCCCTACAACTGGTGACAAAGTAAGACTTGCAGACACCAGCCTTGTAGTGGAGGTTGAGAAAGATTACACCACATATGGCGATGAAGTAAAATTCGGCGGCGGTAAAACTATCCGTGACGGAATGGGACAGTCTGTAAAAACCTGCAGCTGTGACGGTGATCTGGATCTTGTTATCACCAATGCCCTGATCGTAGATACCACAGGAATCATCAAGGCAGATATCGGAATCAAAGATGGAAAGATCGCAGGAATCGGTAAAGCGGGAAACCCGGATATCATGGATGGGGTGACACCTGGAATGACTGTCGGAGCATCCACAGAGGCACTGGCAGGAGAAGGAATGATCGTTACAGCCGGCGGTATTGATACCCATATCCATTTCATCAGTCCTCAGCAGATCGACTGTGCACTGTACAGCGGTGTTACAACCATGATCGGAGGAGGAACAGGCCCTGCAGACGGAACCAATGCAACTACCTGTACACCTGGCCCATGGAATCTTCGTATGATGCTGAAAGCAGCAGAAGAATATCCTATGAACCTTGGATTCCTTGGAAAAGGAAACTGCTCTGATGAAGCTCCGCTGATCGAGCAGGTAAAAGCCGGTGCCATGGGACTGAAGATCCATGAGGACTGGGGTGCAACACCGGCAGTTATCGATCACTGCCTGAATGTTGCAGATGAGTATGATGTACAGGTTGCCATTCATACAGATACTCTGAATGAAGGCGGCTGTGTGGAAGATACACTTGCAGCTATTGGCGGAAGAACGATCCATACATATCATACAGAAGGTGCAGGCGGAGGACATGCACCGGATATCATCCGCGCCGCAGCAGCAGGAAATGTTCTGCCGTCTTCGACCAATCCTACCATGCCATATACAGTAAATACTCTGGATGAGCATCTGGACATGCTGATGGTATGCCATCATCTGGATAAAAAAATTCCGGAGGATGTGGCTTTTGCAGATTCCCGTATCCGCCCTGAGACTATTGCAGCAGAGGATGTCCTTCATGACATGGGAATTTTCAGCATGATGAGTTCCGACTCCCAGGCTATGGGCCGTGTCGGTGAGGTAATCACACGTACCTGGCAGACAGCCAGCAAAATGAAGGATGAGCGTGGTGCCCTTCCGGAAGATGAAGGAAAAGGAAATGACAATTTCCGAGTAAAACGCTACATTGCAAAATATACCATCAATCCTGCTATTACACATGGAATTTCCGACTATGTGGGCTCTGTTGAGAAAGGAAAATTCGCAGATCTTATTCTGTGGAATCCTGCATTTTTCGGAGCAAAACCGGATATTATCATCAAAGGCGGCATGATCATTGCATCCAAGATGGGTGATGCCAACGCATCCATTCCGACTACACAGCCGGTAATGTATCAGCCGATGTTTGCAGCGCATGGAAAAGCAAAAAACGAAGCGTGTCTTACCTTTGTTTCCCAGGCTGCATATGAGGCTGGAATCAAAGAAGCCTATGGCCTGGAAAAAACAGTGGTTCCTGTAAAGGGATGCAGAACTATCGCCAAGAAGGACATGGTATTTAATAACCGTACACCGAAGATCACGGTGGATCCGGAGACATACGAGGTAACAGTAGACGGGGAGACAATTACATCCAGACCTGCGGAAAAACTTCCGCTTACACAGCTCTACAATCTGTTCTGAAAAAATATAACACGCAATATTTGTCCGGGCACAGCCTTGCAGAGCTCATAAAGCTATGCTGTGGCTGTCCCTCCGGGCAGACAGACTTTAACCGAATCAAGTAAGTAGCGAAAGCGGATTGCGAATATCCGATTGACTATAGGGAGGAAAACAGATGTTAGGAGTATGCCTTTTATTCGTAGGAATCGTTCTGATCAATAATGGAATGTGTACTTTATATAACGTAGACGGAAAATCCACAGCTGTCATGAATATTTTTACTGGTGGACTTTCGCTGTTTATTAATTTTGTGAATCTGGTACAGGGAAACTATTATGCAGCAGGAACAGGACTTCTGTTCTGCTTCACTTACTTGTTTGTAGCTTTTTCTAAGATACTGAAACTGAGTCCGATCCCGTTTGCATGGTTTTCCACATTTGTGGCTGTCAATGCAGTGGTATTTGGAACTATTGAAGGATTTCTGGGAAGCAAAACACTGGGGATCACACCGGATATCCGCTGGGCAGGAATCTGGTATCTCTGGGCGATTCTCTGGGGAACTGCCTTTGTAGAAGATATCATGGGAAAAAAGCTCGGAAAATTTGTTCCGGTGCTTCAGGTGATCGAAGGCGTAATTACGGCCTGGGTGCCGGGAGTGATGCTGCTCCTTGGAGTATGGTAAGAATAGAGGAGAAAATATATGCTTTGTGAAAAAATTCTGGGAAAACTAAAGGATTTTGATCTGACCGGAAAAACGGTGGAATATGTGGATGTTGAGTGGCATGAAGCATTTAAAAAGATCCACAGAAAAACTACAGACAGTGGCCGGGAGGTAGGAATCCGGCTGGATGATTCTGTGCTTACAAGAGGACTTTTTCAGGATGATGTGATCTATTCGGATGAAAGTCTAGTGATCGCAGTAAATACACCACCCTGCGAAGTGATAGAGGTATCTCTGAAGCCGGGACACGAGAAATATGTGGCAAAAGTCTGCTACGAGATCGGAAACCGCCATGCACCGCTTTTCTGGGGAGATCAGGAAAATACATTTATTACGATCTACAATGAGCCGATGATGGTCATGCTGGAAAAGCTTCACGGTGTAAAGGCAGAGAAAAAGACAGTGAAGCTGGATTTTGACCGCAGGATCTCAGCTGCCATCCATAATCATCATCACTGAGGAAATTATATGGATAAAATAAAAGAAATCCGCCGTTTTTTTCTTCTGCAGGTAAATGATGCGCTTTTTCCCATAGGAGGCTACTCACATTCCCAGGGTCTGGAAACTTATATCCAGCAGGGTATTGTGCACGATGAAAAAACAGCGGAAGACTATATTAGAAGAAAACTGAAATTGAACCTGGCCTGCACCGATCTTCTTGGAGTACGTCTGGCTTACGAGTATGCACTAAGGGAAAATGTGGCGGCACTGGATAATTTGGAGGAGATCCTTGGGGCATCCAGGATCCCCATGGAGCAGAGGGAAGCATCCAGAAAAATGGGATCCCGTTTTACAAAGACGATCTGTAAATTGCCTCAGGAAAATATTCCCATGGAAAAAAGAAAAATCTTTGAAGAATATCTGGAAGCCAGGAGGGGGAAACCGGTAAGCCATTGCTGCGCGTATGGGGTTTTTTGTGCAGCAATGGGAATCGAAGAAGAGGAAACCCTGTATCATTATCTCTATGCCCAGACCTCTGCAATGGTGACAAACTGTGTAAAAACCATTCCGCTGAGTCAGAGCGCAGGGCAGAAGCTTCTCTGCGGATGTTATGAAGAGTTTGAAAATATACTGTCCTATATTTCGGACTGTACGGAAGATGATCTTTGTCTGTCGGCACCAGGATTCGATATTCGGGGAATCCAGCACGAGAAGCTTTATTCCAGACTTTATATGTCGTAAACAGAGAGGAGTAATTTTTATGTCATATGTAAAAATCGGTGTTGCCGGACCGGTAGGTTCCGGTAAAACAGCTTTGATCGAGGCTTTGTCAAGAAAAATGGCAAAAGATTACAGCATTGGTGTTATCACGAATGACATTTACACCAAAGAAGATGCTCAGTTTCTTGCAAAAAACAGTGTACTTCCGGTAGAGCGCATTATTGGCGTGGAGACAGGAGGATGTCCTCATACTGCTATCCGCGAGGATGCGTCCATGAATCTTGAGGCTGTAGATGAGATGATGGAGCGTTTTCCGGATATCCAGATCCTTTTTATTGAGAGCGGCGGAGATAACCTTTCTGCTACATTCAGTCCGGAGCTTGTAGATGCTACGATCTTTGTTATTGATGTGGCTGAGGGAGACAAGATCCCGCGAAAGGGCGGCCCTGGAATCACAAGGTCAGATCTTCTGGTGATCAACAAGATCGATCTTGCACCTTATGTAGGCGCAAGTCTTGAAGTTATGGATCGGGATTCCAGAAAAATGAGAGGAGAAAGACCATTTGTTTTCACAAATATCCGTGGTGATGAACAGGTAGATACTGTTGTGGAATGGATCAAAAAAAATGTGCTTCTGGAAGACATGTAGGAAAGGCGGGCTGATCTTTGACAGAAAATAAATTCGGAAAACTTTCCAGATTGTCTCTGAAAACCGGCATCAGAGAAGGAAAAACCATCGTGGAAGATGTGGCTTTTACAGCCCCCTATAAGATCATGAATCCTTTTCCGAAGAAAAACGGCGGGATCTCTGTTATGCCGCTTTGTGCTTCAGCGGGGATCATGGAAGGAGACAGGCAGGAGTTTGATTTTTTTGTGGCAGAAGGAACGGAGCTGGAATTTCTGTCCCAGTCCTTTGATAAAGTCCACAGGATGAAATATGGGGAAGCTATCCGCCATGTAAAGGCGAAGGTGGAGAAAAATGCGGTTTTTTATTATTATCCGCAGCCGGTGATTCCCTATGCCCAGTCTGCTTTTGACAGCACCATGGAATTTGATCTGGCAGATGAAAGCTCCGGACTTTTTCTGCTGGAGATCATCTCCTGTGGAAGAAAGGCTTCTGCTGAGCGGTTTTTGTATCGTAAATTTGCCTCCAGGGTAAATATCAGACGTGCCGGGAGACTGATCTATCGCGATAATACCCGTTATGAGCCTGATAAAATGGACATGGAAGGGCTTGGCATGTATGAAGGATATACGCACATGGCCAATATTTTTCTGAGTGGACCGGCCTGCGATATGCAGGAAAAAATATGGGAAGTACTGGAAAATGAAAAGGAATGTGCCGGCGGTGTAACACAGCTGGTCCATGGAGATCTTGCTGTCCGTATTCTGGGACATCGGGCACAGAAGCTGCAGGAAACAGCAGAGGAAATAAAGGCGATTTTTGAAGAGAATAATTAGGATGAATTGCAGACGCTGCGGGAATTATTATGAGGAATTCCTGCGGTGTTTTTTTATGTCAGGGGTAATATGACTTTGCTGTGCGGCAGGAGCGTTGCGCAGTGAAAAAAATGAAATCAAGAGAATGAAGAGAGAGCATTTGGAGGCAGATTGACACCGAATACGAGGAAAGATATAATCGAATGGATAAATGTATGAAATACCATAAACACAGGAGGAACGAACGTGACAGACCAGGAACGTTTTATGAAAGAGGCGATACGCCAGGCGAAAAAAGCCCGCGCATTGGAAGAAGTGCCTATTGGCTGTGTGATCGTATATGAAGGCAAGATCATAGCCAGGGGCTACAACCGCCGCAATACAGATAAGAATACCCTATCCCATGCAGAACTCAATGCTATCCGCAAAGCCAGCAAAAAGCTGGGCGACTGGCGGCTGGAGGGCTGTGCCATGTACGTGACCCTGGAGCCCTGCCAGATGTGCTCCGGAGCTCTTGTACAGTCCAGAATTGATGAAGTAGTGATCGGCTGCATGAACCCGAAAGCAGGATGCGCAGGCTCTGTTATGAATCTTTTGCAGATCGAAGGTTTCAATCATCAGGTAAAGATCACAGAAGGTGTACTGGAAGAAGAATGTTCTGAAATGCTTTCCGCGTTTTTTAGGGAACTGAGGGAAAAAAAGAAGCAGGCAAAAATTTTGAAAAAACAGGAAGCAGAGTGCCTTGTCGGGCAGCAGATGCAGGAAGGACAGGTGTAGCAGATATTTTCTCTTGACAGAATTACAGGGAAATATCAAAATAAAATCATAAATGAGATTCCGGAGAAAGGGGTTTCATTCAGATAAAACGAGAGCTGTCCGGATTGGAGCAGCAGAAATGGAGGATCACATAATGGAACTTGAAGTTTTAAGAAAAGATATGGTAGCAGCAATGAAGGCTAAGGATAAGGTAACTAAGGAAGCAGTTTCTGCATTGATCGCAGCAGTGAAGAAAGTTGCCATTGATGAGGGATGCCGTGATGACATCAAGGGTGATCTGGTAGACAGAGTTATCCTGAAAGAGCTTAAAACAGCCAAAGAGCAGATCGATACATGCCCTGCAGACCGTACAGACCTGAAAGAAGAGTATCAGGCAAGATATGATATCATTGCAAAATATGCTCCGAAGCAGATGGACGAGGCAGAGATCAAGGCTTACCTTGAGGAGAAATTTGCAGATGTTCTTGCAACCGGAAACAAGGGCCAGATCATGAAAGCAGTCATGGGCGACCTGAAAGGCAAGGCAGACGGCAAGCTGATCAACCAGGTAGTTGCTGGCTATTGTAAATAATTAACCAAATTAAGGAAGTTCCTGGATTTAGCTGCAAATATTCGCTTGATCCAGTAAGACTTATCATGTATGCAGAAAACCGCCGTATGATATCAGAAGTATACGGCGGTTTTTGTATGCATGATTTTTGAAGAGGCAAATAAAAAATCCCGCCGGATCAGTCATAAATGACGAACCCGGCGGGAATGCTGTTTATATAGAGATCATTATAATCTTTATTTACGCGCGCCGCACCTCGGAATGGTCTCACAGACGTTACCTCTACAGTTAACTCAGCCCAGGCACCCTCACGGCACACAAGAGCTTCTGCTTAGTGCTGCTGCATTCCTGCCCTGACACGGTTCACAGATTCCTGTTGCGTAAGACCCAAACGTCAACGCCACTTATAGAGGGCTGCTCCACAAGATACAAGCCTCAGATTGGCATCACCCCTGCTGTAGCGGATTGCAGGTACAGGGCACCGCTATCTCCCCGGCTGCGCGGAATTTAATTATAGACTCTTAAACCGGATTTGTCAAGGCGCGATACATGGAAAAAAATAAAAAAGGAGCTCCCCGGCGCTAAGAGGGGAGCTCCTGAAAAAAATACAGATTCAGTATAAATGTGCAGGTTTTGTAAGGATGACAGGATCAGCTGAGATCAATATAGCAGTTCTGTGAACCACCGGTCTTGGTATTGGTCAGATTAACTGAAATATAGCCAGTCTGTTTTGCTGCGAGAGTTCCGGCGTGAAGAGTAACGGAAGAAACACCTTTGTTGCTGTAAATATTGCGGGAAATACCAGTTTTTTTGTTGTAGTAATAAATAGACTCGATCTTCCAGCCGCTTGCAGCAGTACATTTGATAAGGGCGTTGCTTTGAGCTTTTTTGATCCGAAGGTTGGAAGCAGAGCTGTTTTTGCTGAATCTTGATGCAAGATTTCCAACGCCTGTTACGGTAAGGCTCTTGAGCGGGTTGGTGTATGGAAGAACCTTTACTGTGGTGGAGTAGGTTTTGCGTCCAACCTTGTACTGAATCTTGGCAGTTCCGGTCTTGAGCATATTGTAACCGATTCTGTAAGTGTGGTTAGAATAGGAATAAGCCTTAACTCCTTTTGCGAAGTATTCGGTACGGCCGCTGGATACATCTTTGGTAAGGCTTTCAAGGGAAACGACAGACTTTCCGGAAATAACCTTAATGTTGGATTTTGAAATGCTTGATTTACTTGGAACATTGTAAAGCTGGATAACACCATATGCATAATAGTTTGATTTGGCACCCATGTAGGAAACCTGAGTCTTCGGTGGAACGAAACTGGAATCTGCACTTGCAGTAAATGGTGTGATGGCGCAGATCATAGCTGCAGCCAGTAAAGCGCAGGATAATTTCTTGAAAATATTTTTCATACAATTTCTCCTTCCTCTGAGATAAATTTTGATAAAAAATGGTAAACCTGCAAAACTTACTGATAGCTATATTTTACGACCGGAAACAAATAAAGTCAACAAATATACTCTGTATTTTCAGGCTTTTTTGGCTATTGTATGCGGACTGAAAATGCTTTATAATATTATAATGTGTAAAGCTCTGTAAGAAGAGAAAGCAATGGAGCTGTTTTGCAGGAAAAGATCCGCAGAAATGCCGGTTTACTGTAACGGACAGCAACAAATAAAATGTGCACATAAGAGAGCACAGAATGGAGGACGCTATGATTAAAAGAATCGGCCTGCTGACAAGCGGCGGTGACTGTCAGGCACTGAATGCGACCATGAGAGGCGTTGTAAAAGGACTGAGCAACAGCGTTGAGAACCTCGAGGTATACGGATTTGATGATGGCTACAAGGGACTGATCTACGGGAAATACCGTATGCTCACAGCTAAGGATTTTTCCGGAATCCTGACACAGGGCGGTACCATCCTGGGAACATCCAGACAGCCGTTTAAACTGATGCGCGTACCGGATGAGAAGGGGCTGGATAAGGTTGAGGCCATGAAACAGACTTATTATAAGCTCTGTCTCGACTGTCTCGTGATCCTCGGTGGAAACGGCACACAGAAAACAGCCAATCTTCTCCGTGAAGAGGGACTGAATATCATCCATCTTCCGAAGACCATTGATAACGATATCTGGGGCACAGACATGACATTCGGTTTCCAGAGTGCACTGGAGATTGCAACCAATGCCATTGACTGCATCCATACAACAGCAGCATCCCACGGACGCGTATTTATCGTTGAGATCATGGGACACAAGGTAGGAAGCCTTACACTGAATGCTGGTGTTGCAGGTGGCGCAGACGTTATCCTGATCCCGGAGATCCCATACGATATCAACAAGGTTGCAGAAGCTATCCAGAAACGCAACAAGGCAGGCAAGCGTTTTACCATTCTTGCAGTAGCAGAGGGAGCCATTTCCAAAGAAGATGCGGAGCTTCCGAAGAAGAAATACAAAGAGAAACTGACAGAGAGAGTGAAGAAATATCCGTCTGTATCCTATGAGATCGCAGATCAGATCCAGGCAGTAACCGGAAGTGAGGTACGTATCACAGTTCCGGGACATATGCAGCGAGGCGGAGAACCATGTGCATATGACCGCGTTCTTTCTACAAGGATCGGTGCAGGCGCAGCACAGGCTATCATGGATGAGGAATATGGTATCATGATCGGTGTTATCAACGGAAAGATCAAACGTGTTCCTCTTGCTGAATGTGCAGGCAAGCTGAAGATGGTATCACCGAAAGATCAGCTTGTAAAAGCAGCCAAACAGATTGGAATCAGTTTTGGTGATTAATTATAAGTCATATGGCCGCCGCGGAAGTCTTTCCGCGGCGACTGTGGCGAAGAGAAGGAGTGTTTTATGAGTTATACTGCTCTTTACCGTAAATTTCGTCCTGATAATTTCGACGACGTAAAAGGCCAGGATCATATCGTGACAACACTGACCAACCAGATCAAGGCCAACCGTATCGGACACGCATATCTGTTCTGCGGAACCAGAGGTACCGGTAAGACTACGGTTGCGAAGATCCTGGCGAAGGCAGTAAACTGCGAACATCCTGTAAATGGCAGTCCCTGCAATGAATGTGACATGTGCAAGGCCATCCAGGCAGGAACCGCTATGAATGTGATCGAGATTGATGCCGCATCCAACAATGGTGTTGACAATATCCGTGAGATCCGCGAGGAGGTAGCCTACCGTCCTACAGAGGGGAAATACAAGGTTTACATCATCGACGAGGTGCATATGCTCTCAACAGGAGCATTTAACGCTCTTCTGAAAACACTGGAAGAGCCGCCCTCCTATGTTATTTTTATTCTTGCAACAACAGAAGCACATAAGATCCCGATCACCATTTTATCCAGATGTCAGCGTTATGATTTCCACAGGATTTCTATTGACACCATAGCAGCCAGGCTTTCCGAACTTCTGAAAGCAGAGGGGGTGGAAGCAGAGGAGAAGGCAGTGCGCTATGTGGCAAAAAAAGGCGACGGTTCCATGCGAGATGCCTTAAGTCTTCTGGATCAGTGCATCTCTTTTTATCTGGGACAGGTGCTTACCTATGATAAAGTCCTGGATGTACTGGGAGCTGTAGATACCGAGGTATTCAGCAAGCTTCTCCGAAAAGTTCTCGGAGGAGATGTGACAGGTTCCATCCATGTGCTGGAGGATCTGATCACAGGAGGTCGTGAGCTTGGACAGTTTGTGACGGATTTTACCTGGTATATGCGTAATCTCCTCCTTGTAAAAACTTCCGGGAATCCGGAAGATGCGATCGATGTTTCTTCTGAAAATCTGAAGCTTCTTAAGGAAGAGAGTGAGATGACAGACGTGGAGACACTGATGCGGTATATCCGTATTTTCTCTGATCTGTCCAATCAGATCCGTTTTGCAAGTCAGAAGAGAGTACTGGTGGAGATCGCACTGATCAAGCTTTGCAGGCCGGCTATGGAGACCAATCTGGACTCCGTTCTGGACCGTATCCGTGTTCTGGAGAAACAGATCGAAGAACGTCCTGTTCAGCAGGTGATCGTCCGCGATGGCGGTGACGGAGCAGCACAGGAACCGGGAATGGCAGCAGGCAGTGCAGTGCAGAGTCAGCAGCCGGCACCACAGAAAGCAGCACCGGAGGATCTTCAGAAGATCGTTGCAGGATGGCGTGCCATTGTGGGGCAGACAACAGGACTTTTTAAACAGTCACTGCAGAGAGCAATCCCCAAGTATAACGGAGAGACCGGAGATCCCGTACTTTTTGTGGAATTTCAGGATTTTCTGGGACAGAATTATGTGGATAATCCGGAAGCCCAGCAGGAGCTTCAGGACATTATCGCAGCCCGCACAGGGAAAAAAGTTGAGATACATATGCTGGTAGCCAATAAACATCAGCATACCAATCTCGCACAGATCACAGTAGACGATGCACTCCGGGAGAACATCCATATGGATATCGTAGTGGAAGAAGACCCGGACGACGAAGTATAAATTAAAAAAATCAGGAGGACTTTTTTATGGCAAAAAGAGGTGGATTCCCAGGTATGGGTATGCCGGGGAATATGAACAATCTAATGAAGCAGGCGCAGAAAATGCAGCGCCAGATGGAAGAGAACCAGAAGGCTCTCGAGGAAAAAGAATTCACAGCAACAGTAGGCGGCGGAGCTGTTTCCGTTACTGTTTCCGGAAAACGTGAAGTAACAAAAGTTACACTTTCCGAGGAAGCTGTAGATCCGGATGATATCGAGATGCTTGAGGATATGATTGCAGCAGCAACCAACGAAGCTCTTCGTCAGGTTGAGTCTGAGTCTGCGGCAGTTATGTCTAAACTTACAGGTGGTCTTGGAGGACTGGGCGGAGGCCTTCCTTTCTGATGGAATATTACAGCAGCCATATCAATAAACTTATTGAGCAGCTATCCCATCTTCCGGGAATCGGAGCCAAATCCGCACAGCGTCTTGCGTTTCATATCATGAACATGCCGAAAGACCAGGTGGAGCAGCTGACTTCTTCCATCACGGATGCAAGGCAGAACGTTCAGTACTGCAAATGCTGCTACACACTGACAGATCAGGAACTTTGTCCCATCTGTGCCAATCCGAAACGTGATCACAGCACCATCATGGTAGTTGAGAACACAAGAGATCTGGCAGCCTACGAAAAAACCGGAAAATTTGACGGTGTTTACCATGTGCTTCATGGTGCAATCTCCCCGATGCTGGGAATCGGACCGGATGATATCAAGCTGAAAGAGCTGATGACACGTCTTCAGGGAGATGTAAAGGAAGTGATCGTGGCGACCAACTCAAGTCTTGAAGGCGAGACAACAGCGATGTATATCAGTAAGCTGATCAAGCCCACAGGGATCAAGGTCAGCCGTATTGCCAGTGGAGTTCCGGTGGGCGGCGACCTGGAATACATTGATGAAGTGACACTTCTCCGTGCACTTGAGGGAAGAGTGGAACTTTAAACGAATGAGGAATCCGAATATACGACTGACTGAGGCGGTATTTTCGTACCGGAGGAGGTGAGACGGTGGCTAAAAAGAAAACAACTTCTTCAGACGTGGCAGCGCGTGCCGGGGTTTCCCAGGCAACCGTATCCATGGTCCTGAACCGGAAATATAATGTTTCTTTTTCCAGGGAAACGGTGGAACGTGTAGAGCAGGCGGCAAGAGAGCTGGGTTATGAGCTGCCGGGGCGCCGGAAGCGGAAAGACAGCCCGAAAGAAAAACTGATCGTTGTTTTCTGTCCTACGCTCACAAGCCCCTACTATGTACTGCTCCTTCAGGGTATTGAAGCCGTGGCAAATGAACAGGGCTACGGAGTGTTTATCTGCAATACCCAGAGAGATGCCGGACTGGAAGAGAAATATCTCCGGATGATGCAGACCATGCAGCCCTGTGGGATCATCTATACCTGCAATCCTCATCCTGATTTTCAGCATCAGGTGGAAAAGATTGCAAAAGAGACCCCTTTGGTCATCATCAGCAATAAAGAAAAAACTACCACAGTGGATGCCATTAATCAGGATAATTCCGTAGTGGGAAAAATGATGGCCAGACATCTTCTGGATCTTGGACATACAGACGTGGCTTTTATCACGCCACCTCTTACCAAACGGCAGTGGCAGCGCTCCAAAAGAGTAGAAGGCTTTGTACGCGAATTCGAGAAAGAAGGAAAAAAAGATCATGTGATCATCAAGGCGGCAGATGAATCCAATGACAGAAAGATCCCCCGTATGGATTCCGAGTATGCCATGGGATATGATCTGACCATGGAACTTCTCAATGAAGGAAAAAAATTCACGGCGATTGCAGGCCAGAATGATATGATGGCCATCGGAGCCATTGATGCGCTCCGTGAGATGCGCCTTCATGTGCCAAAAGATGTTTCTGTTATCGGCTGTGATAATATTTTTTATTCCGGTATCCAAAGAATTTCGCTGACGACTATCGATCATTTTGTTGCGCTGAAAGGCCGTGATGCCTGCGATATCGTTATCCGGAAGATTGATATGAATGATAAATTTTATTTTGATGAAAGACCTGCAAGTCTTTACAATATTGAGTATACTCCGAAGCTGATCATGCGCCGGACAACGGGGTATGCAAAGGTGGATTGAGATAGGTCTGCCGTCAGAAAAATAAATAATGGCGCATAAATTATTAATAATAATATATAGAGAGACTTCCGCAAGTACATTTAATTGTAAAAGTTAAAAAAACCGATATTTACAGCAATATGTGAGGTTTTGGAAAATGAATGTAAGCTGTTATGGGTGAAAAAATTGACAGGCTCTGTTAATAAAACATAACTTTATTAATAAAATATTTATTAATAAAAAATAAGAGCCTTGACCCTCACAATGAGTTTGTTATAATGAAATCATCAAGAAAAAGAACGAACGTAAACAGGAGGAAAAAACAATGAAATTTTTTATCGACACAGCTAAAGTAGAGGATATCAGAGAAGCAAATGACATGGGAGTTATCTGTGGAGTTACAACAAACCCGTCTCTGATCGCCAAAGAAGGAAGAGACTTCAACGAGGTGATCAAAGAGATCACAACGATCGTTGACGGACCGATCAGCGGTGAGGTTAAAGCTACCACAACAGATGCTGAGGGAATGATCCGTGAGGGACGTGAGATCGCAGCGATCCATCCGAACATGGTTGTTAAGATTCCTATGACAACAGAGGGACTGAAGGCAGTTAAGGTTCTTTCTTCTGAGGGGATCAAGACAAACGTTACTCTGATCTTTTCTGCTAACCAGGCACTTCTTGCAGCAAGAGCAGGTGCTACATATGTATCTCCGTTCCTTGGAAGACTGGACGACATCTCTACAGATGGTGTTGAGCTGATCCAGCAGATCGCTGAGATGTTTGCGGTTGCAGATATCCCGACAGAGATCATTGCAGCAAGTGTTCGTCATCCAATGCACGTAACAGCATGTGCACTTGCAGGTGCTGACATCGCTACTGTACCGTTCAAGGTAATTGAGCAGATGACACATCATCCGCTGACAGATGCCGGTATCGCTAAATTCCAGGCTGACTACAAAGCAGTATTCGGTGAGTAATTAACTGGAAGCTCTTTTATATATAAACACTCCGGCATGACCGGAGCACCAAAAAAGGAGACATTTATAACATGGATAAGTTAGAACTTCAGAAAGTTGCCAACGAAGTCCGCAAGGATATCGTAACAGCAGTCCATGCAGCAAAGGCCGGACATCCGGGTGGATCCCTTTCTGCAGCAGATGTGTTTACTTACTTATATTTCGAGGAGATGAACATCGACCCGAAGGATCCGAAGAAGGCAGACCGTGATCGTTTTGTTCTTTCCAAAGGACATACAGCACCAGGACTTTACTCTGTACTTGCAGAGAGAGGATACTTCCCGAAGGAAGATCTTAAGACGCTTCGTCATCTTGGTTCCTACCTTCAGGGACATCCGGATATGAAGCATATCCCGGGCGTTGACATGTCAAGCGGTTCCCTTGGACAGGGTATCTCTGCAGCAGTTGGTATGGCTCTTTCTGCCAAACTGAGCAACGATGATTACCGTGTATACACACTGCTTGGAGACGGTGAGATTGAGGAAGGCCAGGTATGGGAGGCAGCTATGTTCGCAGGCTTCCGTAAACTGGACAACCTGGTTGTGATCGTGGACAATAACGGACTTCAGATCGACGGTGATATTGCAGATGTATGCTCCCCGTACCCGATCGACAAGAAATTCGAAGCTTTCAATTTCCATGTGATCAATGTTGCTGACGGCAACGATATGGATCAGCTGAAAGCTGCTTTTGATGAGGCAAGAGCTACCAAAGGTATGCCCACAGCTATCATCATGAAGACCGTAAAAGGCAAGGGCGTTTCCTACATGGAGAACGCAGTAGGCTGGCACGGAAAGGCTCCGAATGACGAGCAGTATGCACAGGCAATGGAAGATCTGGAGAAGGTAGGTGAAGCGTTATGTCAGAAGTAAAGAAAATCGCAACAAGAGCAAGCTACGGCAGTGCCCTTGTAGAATTAGGTAAAAAACACGAGAATCTTATCGTTCTGGACGCTGACCTTGCTGCAGCTACACAGACAGGTATGTTCAAGAAAGAATTTCCGGAGCGTCACATTGACTGCGGTATCGCAGAGTGCAATATGATGGGTATTGCGGCAGGAATTGCTTCCACAGGCAAGGTTCCTTTTGCAAGTACATTTGCTATGTTTGCAGCCGGACGTGCTTATGAGCAGGTTCGCAACTCCATCGGATATCCGAAGCTTAATGTAAAGATCGGAGCAACTCACGGCGGTATTTCCGTAGGTGAGGACGGTGCCACACATCAGTGCCTTGAGGACTTTGCACTTATGAGAGTAATTCCTGGAATGGTTGTTGCAAGCCCGTCTGATGATATCGAGGCTAAGGCTATGGTTGAGGCCGCTTATGAGCATCAGGGACCGGTATACATGAGATTTGGACGTCTTGCAGTTCCGGTTATCAATGACAGACCAGATTATAAATTTGAGCTTGGTAAAGGTATCGTTCTCCGCGAGGGAAAAGATCTTACCATCATCGCAAACGGACTTTGCGTTGCTCCTGCTCTTGAGGCAGCTGAGAAGCTTGCAGCAGACGGAATTGATGCAAAAGTTATCAATATCCACACCATTAAACCTCTTGATGAGGAGCTTGTTGTTGCAGCTGCCAAAGAAACAGGCAAGGTTGTAACTGTTGAGGAGCACTCCATCATTGGCGGTCTTGGCGGAGCTGTCTGCGAGTGCCTGGCTGAGAAGGCTCCTGTACCGGTTAAACGTATCGGAATCCATGATGTATTCGGTGAGTCCGGTCCGGCAGCAGAGCTTCTTCATAAATATGGTCTTGATGCAGAGGGTATCTACAGCCAGATTAAAGACTTTGCATAAAATCGCGAAGTGATTTTATACATGTAGCGAAAGCGGAATGAGAAGCTCCGCTTTGTAAATCAACAGGAGATTATATCTGTCTCTGCGGGAAGGATCTTTAAAATTCCTCCGGCAATGGCATCTGCCAGTGCTACTACGGTGGAGAGCCGTGTTGTCTGCAGAGTGAGATGTTCCAGCATTCCGGCAATGTTCACAATGCCTGTGATGTGGATATCTCCAACAGGCGGAAGGTTTTTCTGAACACCAGCACCTGGGTACAGTGCACCATTTCCAATGGTCACATAGCCCAGGTGCTTTTTTTGTCCAAGAGAAGCATCGATAGCAATGACCAGGGCATGAGGGTGGAGCTGTCCGATAAGCCTGGAGCATTTTTCCAGATTCAGGGCATGTACCGGGTCGGAGAGCGTTCCGTAGACAAAGATCCGCGGACTTTCGTGGGGGTGAAGCAGGTGTCCTATATATGGGCCTAAGCAATCGCCGGTGATCCGGTCACTGCCAATGCATAAAAAAACAATCTCAGTCCATTTTTTTGGACAGTGAAGAATGCATTTTTTTAAAAGATATGCAATTTCTCCGGAAGAACCGGTTTTATTTGAATCAATGTAAAAAGCCATGGGGAACCTCGATTCTTTTCTTTTCCCTTCATCTTATCCCGAAAATGGAAAAAATATGCACGTTGCAGAATCTGTCGGTAAATTATGGGAAAAGCATCTTACATTATGATAAATTCCGCGTTTTTCCTGTGCTATGCTGTTATCTGAAGGGGTGATATAAGATGATAGAGGTCATTTATAAGGAGGAAACAGCAGAGCAGGATGGAGTGCAGGAAACTTTTTCCATGCCGAGAAACGTCCGGCAGATCGGACTTGCCAACGGAAATTACAGAATTTATGTGGAGGATTATGTATATACATTTCTGAAGCGGCTGTCGGAAGAGGAGAAAGAGCAGGGAAAAGCAGCTGTTCTCACAGGTGAGATCAAATGGACAGAGGATATGATCTGTGTTTTTGTAAAAGGAGCACTGGCTGCAGACGAGATGGAAGCCACGGTGGAACATATTGATTTTTCAGAAGAGATATGGCAGAGACTGCAGGAAAACAAAGAAAAATATTTTCCGGATCAGGAAATTGTTGGATGGTTCTTTGCACAGCATCAGTCGGCTGTGGAGATCACGGATCTGCTGGTGAAAACACATTTAAGGTATTTTGGAGGGGAAAAGATCCTGATACTGATGGAACCGGTGGAACGTGATGAAGCATTTTTCCGTTATGATGGCGGAACGATGGTGAAGGTAGAGGGCTATTACATTTATTATGAAAAAAATTCTCAGATGCAGACGTATATGATCGAAAGAAATCAGAACGCCGGACCGGAAACATCTGAGAAAGTAGAGGATAAAGCTGTCCGGAATTTTCGCAAGATCATAGACAGCAAAAAGCCGGAGGAACGGGAGGAGGAAAAGACTTCCGTTTTTTCTTATGCAGCGACGGTGTGTCTGGCCCTGGCAGTGCTGGCAACCGGAGTGGCATTTTTTCAGAACCGGCAGAACAGCTCCGGGATTCCGGAAGATGCTGCAACTGCGTCTGCAGTGATCGCACAGGCGACACCGGAAGTAACTGTGGCAGTACAAAACAGTACAGATGAAAAGCCTGCCGGCGAGGTGGCGATGGTACCGGAAAAGTCAGTATCGATCGTACCGATAACTGCCGCAGTAACCCTGAAAGATGACAGGCCGGCTGCAGCGGAGACACCTGCTGATGCCGGAAAAAATGATATTACACGGACACCGGCACCATCTGTAACAGAAAAGGCTCAGAAATCTGCAGAGGATAATTCAAGAAGTTCAGGAGCGAAAAAAAATCAGAAAAGTTACCCGGAGAAGAAATCTGAGAAAAATATAAATGAAGACAAAGACACAGATAAAAATCAGAATGCACAGCAGAATACCCGGCAGACAGCAGAAACAGCAGCATCAGCAGAGAATACACATTCGACATATGTGATACGGCCAGGAGATACTTTGTACCAGATCAGTCTGCGATGCTATGGAAACGCGGGAGCTATGGAGGAAATCTGCAAACTGAACGGAATTTCTGCTGACGAAATTATTTATCCCGGGCAGGTAATTGTTTTACCCTGACTGAATGTGCTATAATAACTGGAAAACCAGTTTACAATCAATGATAAGGTAAGGGATACAGTTGTGAATATCATAAAAAAACTTCAAAAGAAACAAAAGCGTAAAAAGCTGATGAAGCAGAAAGTCAGGCTGGCTCAGGAACAGGCTGACAGAAGCAGTGTTTACCGTGGAAAGAATTCGCATCGCCGCAGGATTTCAGGTAGAGGAAAAAAAGCGATCACAGTTGTGGCGGTGATAGCGGCAGTATGCCTCGTTTTTCTCTATGTTGAGAAGCGGAGCTATCATAGTTATAAAGTGCTGAATACCAGTGAACAGGAAGATGTTGTTTCCACTCAGTACGTAGAGATGGATGGTGATATCCTGAGATACAGTCCGGATGGAGTGTCTGTGGTTGACAGCAGTATGAATACAGTGTGGAATGAAACCTATACCATGCAGAATCCTATTGCAGATGTCAACGGAAGCAGGGCAGTTATTGCAGACAGTGAGGGAACATCTCTTTATATCTGCGATAAGAAAGGTGTTACAGGAACTGTTACAACATCCTATTCCATTATAAAAGTGCGTATTGCAGCCAATGGAATGGTAGCCGCGATCCTTGACAATGATGAAAATACCTGGATCAATTTTTACAATTTAGACGGAAGTCTGGTAGCAGAAAACCTTACGAAGATAGATGATCCGGGATATCCGATGGATGTTGCTGTTTCTGATAATGGAGTGATGATGGTAACATTCCAGTATGTAGATGGAAGCAAGACTACCAGCTATGTTGCTTTTTATAATTATGGAGATGTAGGACAGAACGAGGATGACAGGATCGTGAGCGGTTACACTTATGAAAATGTGGTGATTCCGCAGGTTGAATGCATCAGTGAAAGTCAGTACATTGCTCTGCGGGATGATGGATTTTCCACTTATCAGGGAAATCAGATTCCCAAAGAGGTAAAAACTATCAATGTAAAACAGGAGATCGTAAGCACATTTTTTGATGATCAGAGGATTGGACTGGTATTTAAGAACAATAGTAAAGATAGTGAATATACAATGGAAGTCTATAGCATGAACGGTCAGTTAAAATTCCGGAAGAATTTTAATGTTGCATACAGCACCATCAAAATGAGCGATGGTAACATAATCATGTACAACAGTTCTCAGATCTGCGTGATGAACAGTCGCGGCGTGCAGAAATATATGGGAAGTGTGGATGGAACGATCCGAGATTTCTTCAAGATCGGCTGGAATAAGTATCTTATGGTGATGGACAACGGAGTTAGCACTATCAAATTCAGTTAAGGAGGCAGATATGAGCTGGACATGGCTTGGACTGGCTGTGCTTGTACTGCTTGCCTTTTCCATGGTTGACGGATACAGGCGCGGCTTCATAAAGGAAGTAGTGTCGGTGGTACTCGTTCTGTTGTCTGTTGTGGTGGTATGGCTGATCAACCCATATGTGAATACGTTTATCCGGGAAAATACATCTGTTTATGAAAAGATCCAGGATGTCAGTGGAGCTTTTGTGGAATCTCTGACAGATGGGGAGACTGTAGTGGACGGAGAACAGCAGAATGAACTGATCAGCGGTATGAATCTTCCTGGATTGCTGCAGAACGGAATTGCAGATAATAATACGGCAGCAGTGTATCAGTCCCTTGCGGTAAATACATTCGGAGAGTATGTTTCGCATTATCTTGCTAACATAGCGGTGAACTGTCTTTCTTTTCTGGTGTCTTATATACTGGCATCGGTGCTGATTCATGTGTTTGCTTATGCACTGGATCTTCTGGCGAGACTTCCGGTGCTGTGTGGGATAAATAAAATGGCAGGAGCATTGGTTGGCGGAGGAAAATGTATTATTTTCATATGGGTGGCAATGCTTGTAGTGACAATACTCTGCAATACGAAAATAGGACAGGAAGGGTTAAGGCTGATCAGAGGAGATACAGTATTAAACTTTCTCTACGACAAAAATATCTTTATACGAATCTTTGCAGGAATAAACCGCATTCTGCAGACATGATCCTACCGGATTTCCGGGAAAATCGTGCCTGCGGAGTGCGGTTTTTGGCTGAAAAACACATTTTTTGGGAAAAAATGGATTTTTAGTAAAAAATATGTTGACAGCTATTTGAAAAGATGATATCCTAACAGAGTTGTTGGGAACAAATTGTTTTTGAAAAAATGATAACAATATCATCTTTCAGAAAAAATAAAAAAGTTGTTGACAAAAGACAGAAGATATGATAAAGTATCCAAGTCGTCAACGAAACGACA
>ERZ1673737.865-NODE-865-length-33562-cov-10.496016_pt1 | contig 33562 bp, 23 predicted proteins | sample MGYA00580211_ERZ1673737 | MGnify/ENA primary metagenome ERZ1673737 (study PRJEB41218, sample SAMN15661789) | gut metagenome | host: Homo sapiens | place: Canada: London | collected 2015-08-20/2019-03-30 | study: EMG produced TPA metagenomics assembly of... | reverse complement strand
GTGCTGAAAACGGAGGATATCCACCCACCCAAAACGGGGATATCCGTTCACTTTTCTGGCTCTTTAGTCTAATGGCTCCTACTTTCTTTTTACCGAGAGCAAAGAAGAGGAAGGGAGTTACAGTGCGCGATAGAGTACGCAAGAACAACGACGGTATTCATTTTAGGACTATTTTGTGCATATCGGCGGTTTTTCAGAAAAGGATTCATACCTTTGCAGAACCATCCCAACTGCAGGCTTGCCGCTTGCAGGCCAACTACAAAAACGAACCGAATCAAGACGAACAAGAACAATGGAAAGTAGAAAGGAATTGGCAGCGGAAAAGAAACGCTGCGGCTCGCACAACTGCACACAGTCCGTACTCTGCACCTACTGCGACCTGACAGGACTGGACAAAGAAACCATCAAGCACGCGGGCAACTGTTTCGCGGCGGGCATGGCATGGGCAACGGAGAAGGTACCTGCGGATCTATCGTGGGCGCAGGCATCGTCTATGGACTGGCCGTGAGAGACCAGGCCAAGGCTGTGAAGGGCATGAGGCAGATCATGGAGAAGTTTCAGGAGCGCAACGGTGCCACTTGCCGTATGTTCGTCAACGGAACAGCTTATATTATTGGACGACGAAGGAAGTCCGTCCCTCTTTGCTCCTATAATGATAGCCACGCTTTCGACCTGTGCGCAATTGGAACGTGACAATATCTCATTTCGATTGCAGTCAGGAAGGAAGCGGTATATAGAGAAAGGTGGAAAACTCGGACGCAAGGTAGGCTCTGTAAAAACGGCAGAACAGATGAAAGCCGAATATAGGGAAGTAATAAGTCTGCTTCGCAAGGGATATTCAATTCGGGATGTGGCGAAGTTGTGTGGTAAAGGGGTAAGTACCGTACAACGAGTGAAGCGATTACTAAAAGTACAATCATCGCAATAATACTATTGATTTTACGTTCTTTTCAAAAAAAGGATTGTGCAATAGCGACTTAAAGGCTAAAAACACTACCTTTGAATGCAATAATAAGTAACAACACGTTTAAGGTCACAATTTGTGACCTTAAAAAAAATAGAAATATGGCAAACAACATAGATAAAAAAGAACCAGTCACAAATTGTGAGCAGTCCAAAATAGATATTATAAAATGCGATAACCATGAACTCGCAGGTAATATCGAACCTCTAATAAAAGTAATTAGAGGACAACAAGTTATGCTTGACCGTGACCTTGCCACACTTTATGGCGTTGAAACAAAGCGTCTTAATGAGCAAGTAAAACGTAATATTAAACGATTTCCAGAAGATTTCATGTTTCAATTGACCAAGGACGAATGTTTAAGGTCGCAATTTGCGACCTTAAACGAAGGACGCGGACAACATTTGAAATACATGCCTTACGTATTTACTGAAAACGGAGTCGCTATGCTTAGTAGTGTTTTACGTTCTGACACTGCGATTGAGGTGAATATTCGAATAATGCGAGCTTTCACTTCAATGCGTCACTTTCTACAGAACAATGCCGAAGTGTTTCAGCGTCTCTCGACTATGGAATACCATCAATTGGAAATGCAACAACACTTGCAAGAATCCGACAAGCGTATAGAAGAAGTGTTTCGCAGATTGGACGAGGGCAATGCAAAGCCGAAACAAGGTGTGTTCTACAATGGTCAAATTTATGATGCCTATACTTTCGTGTCCGGCTTGATTAAGAGTGCAAAAAGACGTATCATTCTTATCGACAACTATGTTGACGAGACTGTATTGACATTGCTCGATAAAAGAGAAAATAACGTGTCTGCAATCATCTACACTCAGCAGATAAGCCGTCAGTTCCAACTCGACATAGACCGTCATAATGCTCAATATGCACCGATTGATGTTGAAACATTCCGTTTGTCACATGACCGCTTCCTTTGTATAGACGATGATGTGTATCATATAGGAGCATCCATAAAGGACTTGGGCAAGAAGTGGTTTGGTTTCTCCAAGATGGAGATACTTACACCAGACGAATTGGTGGAAAGAATCAATAGAGAGTAAGACGCCTCTATATGTAAAGCAAAAAATATGATATGAGAAACTTGTGGATATTTCATAAGAACAAAAACTTAAAATAATGAGATTCCTTGTTTTATTTATTACGATATTATTATGTCCGACCACGATTAAGGCTCAAAGGCTTTATAGTGAGAGTGGCGATTTTTATGAGAAATCAAAGAGGTGTGTTGTTGATCATGCCAAGTTGGGAGTATTTTATGAATTAAAGTTCCGCAAAGATTCTACCAAGTTGGATGATTATACTGAAGCGCAAACAGTATTGATGGTTTCAGATAAGCACTTACTTTTTAGTGATTATAATCGATTGGCATTTGATTCAATAAATGACTATTTAGCCAGTAGCAAACAAAATAAAAAGGACCAAAAGGCTCGTGAAGAATGGATGCAAGCTATTAAAAAATGGACTTTTTTCTTTGTTACGCTAACTGATTTAGAAGAACAAAAAACCACGGTACAGACTTACGATGTATTGCGAAGCTACGAGTACACTTACCCAACGCCTCAAATGGACTGGCAATTGGTATCCGGGGATTCTATAATAAATCAAAGAGCTTGCAAAAAGGCCATTTGTTCTTTTGCCGGTCGAAATTATATTGCATGGTACACTGAAACGATAGCACTTCCTTACGGACCTTATCTTTTTACAGGATTGCCTGGGCTGATCATGGAAATCCATGATGAAGGTCGCAATTGGATTTTTACAAATAATGGGGTCGGAAAGATGCCTCAATACAGTGACATGTATCTTTATAAAAAAATGTATATCAAAGATTTGATTGTAACCACACGCGAGAATGCCCTGACCGGTTATCGGAATGATATTGAGGATTTTGATAATCTAAGTATTGAGATTTATAATGTAAAAATTGAGAAAAATGGGAAAATGGTAACTCCGGAAGCAAATAATCCGAAACGTCCCAGTAATATGCTTGAACTAAAATGGTAAGAATCTTTAAAATACTATTTTTGCTGATTCTGTTTCCTCTGTCTGGCTGGACACAGGAAACAGAAACTGTTTTTAAAGGGACCGTTACAAATACAAACGGCAAGGGCATTGCAAATGTGTTATGCAAGGCATTGAATACTAATGACTCGTTATTGGCTTATTGTATTACCAAGAACAATGGGCAATATTCATTGCAATACAAGAAGAATGCAACCAAACTGACATTCTCTAAAATGGGTTATGCCACACAGACCATACCGGTTCAAAAGGATAAATATCAATATACTGTTCAGTTAGAAGAAAAGACTTGTACTCTGGACGAGGTGGTTATAAAGACCGATGCCATCACCCGAAAAAAAGATACGCTTGACTATTATGTAGAGTCTTTTCGTCAGAAAGAGGACTATAGCATTGAGGATGTGCTCAAACGCATGCCGGGTATTGAAGTGACGACTTCAGGACAAATTCTGTATCAGGGTAGCAGCATCAATAAACTGAACATTGAGGGATTAGACCTTATGGGTGATCAATACAACCAAGCCACTCAGAATATGCCTGCAGAGGCCGTATCTACGATTCAGGTTATGGAAAATAATCAGCCCATCCGTGCCTTGGAAGGAAAAATTCATAGTAATCATGCGACACTCAATATAAGGTTAAAAAAGAACTATAAAATGCGCCCTTTTGGTGACGCAGAAGTGGGAGCCGGAGGAACGCCTGCTATATGGGACGGTAGTCTGACAGGGATTCAAGTGGCAAAGAAAAATCAAGTATTATTTACCGGAGCCTTAAACAACAGAGGTGCCTCATTGCGCAGCTTGCAAAATGGCATGTCGAACTTTACGGGCATTTATGCACAAGAGCAATTGCCTGCTCCTTTCCTCTATTCTACTACAACCCGCCGTCCACCCATTTCACCTATTTATTACTTGAACAACCGTTCCTATTTTGCCGGACTGAATTATATGCACACTTTCACTCCTTATTCCACTTTACGTTTCAATCTGCTTTACAACCACGAAGGAGAAAACCGTGAGGATAGCACCCGATGCGAGTATTATGCGGGCGACACAATCAGTATTTACGAAAACAATCGGCAAAAGAGCTGTGAAGATGTAGTAAAAGGACAGGTGCGTTACGAATTGAATGGCAAGAAGGTGTACGTGGAGAACGTCCTTTCGGGGCAATGGCAGGATATCAGCTCCTATAATCAAAATGTAACCAATTTAGGCTCTTTGGGAGAGGACATACATCGCAAACCTTATTTTATTCAGAATGTCGCCAATGTCAACCTGACCACTCCAAGTCGTGTCTATAGTTTGACTTCCATTGTGCGTACCTATCAGACGCGCGAGCGACTTTCTGATTATTGGACAGCAGATAACGAATACAAACGGCAGAGCTATTATCTGAATCATTGGTTTATGCGCCACCGGCTTTCCACGGCTTTCGATATAGCGGGCAATCCCTTGACGTTGGGTTGCATTATAGAATACAAGCACAACCGACTACACGACCCCCAACAGACGGCTACTTCGTCCTATTGGCTGCACACACTCGAACCATCGTATCAAATTCAGTGGAGCGGTGGAAACGTCGAGCTACTTCTTCCTGTGGAATATACTATTTCCCGCTGTGGCTGGCGGAAAGAAAAAGAACAAAAAGTTCTTTTCTCTCCTTCGCTCGATTTCACTCAACAAATTAGTTATCTATTGCGAATGGAAACCTCGGTAGCCTATAACCAAAATGCTTCAGACGCCAATCCTTGGTTCAATGGAACGATGATGAACAACTACCGTACATTTACGACAGGCATCGACAGCCTTTCGGTGCAGCGTGTCGCGTTGGCGAATCTCCGTCTGTCGTATCTGAACACCATCACGCTCTTTTCGTGGAATGTTTATGTCGGCTGGACGCGCAGTACTTCCGACCATTATCTTAAAAGTCTTTATATGCCCGATTATACGCTCTTTGTTCCAGTGTGGAACGACCGCACGAAAACTACCTGGAGCATGGCACTGTCATGCCGTAAGAACTTTCGCAATGCCCACATCAATTTGAGCGGACAGACCAATTATTCATACAATAAGGAGTTTGTGTCTCAAAACGAGGTGGAAGATTATTTGCGCTATCATGCCTTGCATGCTTCAGTCACGGCGCAATGGAGCGGACTGACATGGTTCCAGCCCAAACTCACCATGGCCGGAAATATCAGTTGGAAAAAGCCTGATGTCTTCTCCGTAACTGACAATCTGCTGAAAAATGCCTATTATTCCTTAACAATGGATTTCTATCCTATCAGTAAACTCCGGCTGTATGCCGACTTTTCGCAATCGGTCTTCGAAATAGTTCGTAACCATTACTCTATTAACAGTTTTTTGAATGCCGGTATGCGCTACGATTTCAATTCTCGCTGGTCTGCAAGCGCAAATATCAACAATCTGTTTAACCGCAAAGACTACGAAGTTTCGCTTTATCAAAGAGCCAATTTCCAATACTACCGCGTACCGCTGCGTGGTCGTGAGTTTATGATTTCGCTGCGGCTTAAATATTAAGACAAAGGCCTATTTAACCCAAATCGGTCATTAGGATTTCTCTTTGTCGTACGGCAAAGAGAAATCCTTTAATTTTTGTTGCAAAATATCTATGATTATGAGGATGGCATAGCCAAAGTGAGATGGGAGGTTAATCCTGATGGTATGTATTATCGTGTTACCTCCTACTTTCTTTTTACCGAGAGAAAAGAAGAGAAAGGGAGTTACAGTGCGCGATAGAGTACGCAAGAGCAACGACGGTGTTCTTTTGAGGACTTTTTTGTGCATATCGACCGTTTTTCAGAAAAGGATTCATACCTTTGCAGAACCATCCCAACTGCAGGCTTGCCGCTTGCAGGCCAACTACAAAAACGAACCGAATCAAGACGAACAAGAACAATGGAAAGTAGAAAGGAATTGGCAGCGGAGAAGAAACGCTGCGGCTCGCACAACTGCACACTGTCCGTACTCTGCACCTACTGCGACCTGACAGGACTGGACGAAGAGACCATCAAGCACGCGGGCAACTGTTTCGCGGCGGGCATGGGCAACGGAGAAGGTACCTGCGGATCTATCGTGGGTGCAGGCATCGTCTATGGACTGGCCGTGAGAGACCGGGCCAAGGCCGTGAAGGGCATGAGGCAGATCATGGAGAAGTTTCAGGAGCGCAACGGTGCCACCCGCTGCAAGTTGCTCAAGGGCGTGGGCACGGGTGTCGTGCTGCGCGAATGTCCGATGTGCGTTTCCGACGCATCCGGGTTTTTGGAGGAGTTGCTGGAGAAGGAGGCGTAAGTCTGCGGCAACGGTAGAGCGCACTACTGCCCCACTCCATCGGTTTGTCATCACCATCGTCCTTCCCCGTCGGCTTGTGTCATAGCCAACAGCCTCAACAAGCTATTGGAGCAGCATCGTGACCAGCGGTATGGTGAGGATCGAGGCGACGGTGGTGACAAACGTCATCTCCGTCATCAGCGACGCACTGCGCCCAAACTTCATGCAGAACATGGTGCCGAAGGAGGCGACGGGCATGGCAATGACCACCGTATTGATCTGATTGACAAGGTCGCTCACGCCACAGGCCTTGAACAGAAAATACACCGACAGAGGCACGACGAAGAGGCGCAGAAAAGAGGCTACATAGACCTTCACACTGCCCACGACCTCGCGAAGGGGCAGGCGCGCCATAGACGACCCTATGACCATCAGGGCGGCAGGTACGGTGATATTGCCCACCATCGTGACGGGACGGGCTATGAGGTCGGGAGTGCGAACACTGAAGGCCACCAGCAGGGCGGCGGCAAAAGCGGCAATCATAGCCGGGGAGAGCAGCACCTTGGGATTCAGATTTTTCACCCCATACTCGCCTTTCACGAGCATCACACCGGCCGTGAAGATGAAGAAGGTATTGGGCATATTCAGCAGGGCGGCATAGAAAACGGCCTTGGGGCCGAAGATGGAGGAGACGATGGGATAGCCGATGAATCCCACATTGGCAAACATCAGCGCAAAGCCGATCATCCCTTGCTCATCACGGTCCTTGGAAACAAACCGCGGCACCCAGAAGCCGAACACCAACAGCACGACGTAGGTGAGGAAACCGACTCCCAACAGGGGCAATATCAACGAGCGGTCGGGCAGTTCCGTCCCCATCACCGACGAGAGAATCAACGCGGGACAGGTGACGTCGATCACGATAGAGGACAATTTCTGATCAAACTTGTCTCCCATATAGTCCAGCTTGCATAGCGCATAGCCGAGCACGACGATGATGAAAAGAATCACCATCACTTCTAAATTTTCCATTAGTTTTTGATTATAGTTTCCACAACGGTCTTACCCCACCTTTCTTATATGGCGGGGCAGCCTTAAGCAGGGACACTTAACAGACGTTACTTACGACCAGGGCGAAGGGTAAGCTATCCTGAGTATAGCAGACTAATGACTGGAAATAATCTTCTTGCCTTTGCCGTTGGTTAGCGACCGCGAGGAAGTATTACGGTCCGAACCCGATGAGGCGTGATCGGCAGGATGGTAGGTGATGCCCATCGCCTGAAGGCGGTCGACAGCAAACTGGTCTTCCTCATGGTGTTCTTGCCAGTGCAAGTCCATATCCATTTTATACCAATAGAAGGCCTCTTCTCTGTCAATGTTCTCGTAGTATAGTCCTAAATTGTAGCAAGCGGGGGTGTAGCCATTGTTGGCAGACTTTTTTGCCCAACGGAGATACTCCGCATCGTCCTGCGGCACACTGTATGCACCATACTTATATAGTTGCGACAAGTCGTATTGAGCACCAGGTTCCCCACTGGCAGCAGCCTTTTTGAGCCAAATAGCATATTGGGCGGCATCCTCAGGGGCTCCGTCCCAACCATACTGATAGCAATGTGCCATGTAATACTGCTCTGAGGCATCACCAGCCTCAGCCTTTCTCTGCCTCTCCACATTCTGGCCAAAGCTCCATGCGGGCAGACACAACGCCAGAAGCACCACAAATAGTTTTTTCATCTTCGCTTTTGCTTTCTCCGCAGCCGACAGTCTCTATCTCCTTTTGGGTCCGACGAAGCTCCGCTCACCTGTGCGCTGCGGTTTCACAGGCGCCGAAGTTCGCCACGGCAATGCAAAAGTAGTCTTTTTATTTGACATAGAGGGGAAAAATAGGAAAAACTTCCAAGTTGGCCCAAAGATTTTATAACGGTCAAAACATGCCTAAAAAAGCCTATTGGCTTCGTTGGCCTACGAAGTTATATTCATCGGCCTACGAAGTTAACTTCATCAGCCTGCGAAGTTAACTTCATTGGCCAATGGAGTTAACTTCATAAAAAGGGGTGAAAAAGCCACTTATTCACGCCAACCCTGCAACCTTTTTCCCAAACGCAAATATGTTTACATAAGTTTTATCTCCTATAGGCTTTTTTCTTGTTCATATTTCGCTTTATCTCTTGCAGTTCTTCCATTGTGCTATACTTTTGCTGAGAGAAGATATGACGGATTTCGGAAGTATATTCTAACGCCATAGCAATACCGATGAGATTTTTGAGCGAGATGAGTCCTTTCTGCTCAAAGCGCACAATATTGCTCACCGCTACTCCCGACTTCTCGGCCACTTGCTCGCGAGTTAGATTCTTCTCTATTCTACGCCGGCGAAAATCAGCAGCTATCTCCTTGGCAATCTCATCTGGATTGTCATGTAGATAGTTGTCTAATATTGCTAATATATTGTTCGTTTCTACCATAACACATAAGTTAGTGATAATATCTTATCGATTGCAAAGTTACGCATTTTTGTTGAAACCGCAAAACCATACCATTTTCCTTTCGCAGTAACATACCAAAGCAGTGGCATTACTCTGTTTGATATAGGAAAAACTTTTTCTGAAAAATAATTGCCTCCGATTATTTGCATATATCAAATAATAATCGCAAATTTGCGGTGAAAATACAATCACCGAACAAAAGAAACAAGAAGTATGTCGATATTCAGTCGCCTCTTTGGAAAGAAGAGCAATCTAACCGTGGACTCTGACATCAAGAAACAAGATGGCAGAGACAGGAACATTGCCTTCGTCGATACCGAAGTGGGACTGAAAGACCATAAGATACACGACATCGGAGCTTTACGTCATGACGGAGCCACCTTTCACCAAGCATCCCAGACGGCACTGAACAAGTTTCTGCAAGAAGGGAAGGTCGATTATATCTGCGGACATAACCTCATCCACCATGACGCACACTATCTCCATCTCAACGCCATTCTGATAGACACCCTCTACCTCTCCCCGCTCCTCTTCCCCAAGCGTCCTTACCACCATCTGGTGAAGGACGACAAACTGATGAGCGAGCAGATGAACAATCCTGTCAATGACTGCGAGAAAGCCAAGGAACTATTGATGGACGAGATCGCTGCATGGCATCAATTGTCTGAGAAGAAGAGGAGGATCTTCACCTTGTTGCTCCAGCACGAAGAGGAGTTCAGCGGATTTCTGATGTATGTGGGAGCCTTCGAAACGGATGATGCAGATATAGGAGTTTCGGAATTGATTCTTTCTGAATACAAGCATCATATCTGCGCCCATGCCGACATTCCTGCTCTTGCAGCCCAGTCGCCTTGCGGCTTGGCATACGCCCTGGCCCTCATAGGCACAGACGACTACCGATCGGCTACTCCTGGCTGGGTGCTCCACCATTATCCCGAGGTAGAGCATATCATCTTTATGCTCCGCCATACCCATTGCGCCAAGGGCTGCGAGTATTGCGACCGCATGCTCGACATTCACCACAACCTGAAGCAACTTTTTGGCTATGACACCTTCCGCACCTATGATGGCGAACCGCTACAGGAACAGGCCACGCAAGCGGCAGTGGATGGCAAGTCGCTATTGGCAATATTCCCTACGGGTGGCGGCAAGTCGCTCACCTTCCAGTTGCCTGCCTTGATGGATGGCAGAACCGTACACGGACTCACCGTGGTTATCTCGCCGCTGCAATCGTTGATGAAAGACCAGGTAGATAACTTGGCAGACCGTGGCTTCACCGATGCCGTGACCATCAACGGGCTCCTGGACCCTATCTCTCGCTCCCAGGCTATCGAGCAAGTACGGAGCGGCGACGCCTCCTTATTATATATAGCGCCAGAGATGTTGCGGTCCAAGACCATCGAGCGTATTTTGATGGCCCGGCATGTGGTAAGATTCGTCATTGATGAAGCCCACTGCTTCTCGTCATGGGGACAAGACTTCCGGGTGGACTACCTGTATATCGGCAAGTTTATCAAGGAATATCAAGAGCGCAAATTTGGCAAGGACGCAATGGCCCGCCATCATGGGCATAGCCTGATACCAGTATCTTGCTTCACCGCCACTGCAAAACAGAAGGTGGTGCAAGACATCTGCGACTATTTCAAGCAGTGGCTGGGCAGCGACCTACAGCTCTTCGCCTCATCAGCCACTCGTACCAACCTGCACTATTCCGTGATCCACGTAGATTGTGACAGCAGCAAATACAACCTCCTGCGCTCACTCTTGGAACAGGCAGCTTGCCCTACCATCATCTATGTTTCTCGCACCAAACGAACTCAAGAACTCGCCCAAAAGCTAAAACGTGACGGCATTCCCGCCCTGCCCTATAATGGAAAGATGGATGCCGACGAGAAGATACACAATCAGGATGCCTTCATGAGCGACAAGGTTGGCGTCATCGTTGCCACCTCCGCCTTCGGCATGGGAGTAGATAAAAGCGACGTGGGGCTGGTCATCCACTATGACATCTCCGACTCTCTGGAGAACTATATACAGGAGGCTGGACGCGCGGGGCGAGACCCACACCTCAGCGCAAAATGCTATGTGCTCTATAGCGACGAGGACTTAGACAAGCACTTTATCCTGCTCAACCAGACAAAGTTGAGCATCAGCGAGATACAACAGGTATGGAAAGCCGTCAAAGACTTTACCAAGCTGCGTCCCAACGTCAGTTGTTCTGCCCTGGAGATAGCCCGACAAGCTGGTTGGGATGACTCGGTATCCGACATAGAAACCCGTGTGCGCACCGCCCTATCGGCTCTCGAACAGAGCGGATACATAGAGCGTGGCAACAACGTTCCGCACGTCTATGCCACAGGTATCACTGTCAAGAACATGGACGAGGCAAGACTGCGGCTCGCCGAATCCCCCCTATTCTCTGAGGAGGAGATGCAGAATGCCATACGCATCATCAAGTCGCTCATCACGCAAAAGTATATAGCCAAGGCACAAGATAGCGAGGCGGAATCCCGCATCGATTACCTCGCCGACATCCTCGGTCTCAGCAAGCGAGACGTCATATCTTCCGTTGACCGCATGCGCCAGGAAGGCATTCTTGCAAACACACGCGACATCTCAGCCTATCTGCAGGACGTCAGCGACAAGCAGCGCAAGCCTCAGCAGATGCTGGAGAAGTTCGCCAAACTGGAAAGGTACATACTGGAGCACATTCCAGATGAGTCGCTGCATATCACATACAAGCAACTCAACAACAATGCCGTAAACGATGGCATCAGCACCTCCACGGAAAAGCAAATACGCACACTGCTATACTTCTTGGTAGTGAAGGGGTATGCGCGCAAGAAGGAAGACGGCGCTCGCAGTCTCATCGTAACAAGAGAGAAAGACTTAGAGACCATGATCAAGCGATTTGAAAGACGAGTAGAGGTTTGCCGATTCATTATCGAAAGACTATATAGCCTTGCTGAAGAAAACAAGAAAACTGTAGAGAGCATTCGCAGTTCTTCTGAAGAAAAGGGGGAGGCCAGAGAAAGCGCTTTAGGAAAAGCCTCAGGCGCAACAGAGAAAGCCAAGGCGAAGCCTCTACAGTTTTCGGTCGTCGAACTTCTGAACGATCTGAAGTCCAGCAAGCAGTCGCTCTTCTCCAACTTCTCTTCCTTGCAGTTGGAGGACGTAGAGGAAGCCTTGCTCTATCTCTCCAAGATAGGAGCCATGAAGCTGGAGGGAGGATTTCTGGTACTCTACAATGCGATGGCGATTCGCCGCATCAAGGAGTCTCGCCTGCGCTACAAGCAGGAAGACTATCGGATGCTCAATGAATTCTACAAGCAGAAGATTCAGCAGATACACATCGTGGGTGAATATGCTAACCTGATGGTAAGCGATTATAACGCTGCCTTGCAATATGTGCAGGATTACTTCCAGATGGACTACCAACGTTTCATCACAAAGTACTTCAAGGGTAAGCGAGAGGCAGAGATAGAGCGCAACGTAACGCCTTCGAAGTATAAGCAACTCTTCGGAACGCTCTCCAAGCGACAGAAAGAAATCATCGACGACCATGAGTCGCGCTGCATCGTTGTGGCTGCCGGCCCTGGCAGCGGCAAGACACGTGTGCTCGTACATAAGCTTGCCTCGCTCCTGCTGTTGGAAGACGTAAAGCACGAACAACTCCTGATGCTCACTTTTTCGCGGGCAGCCGCTACCGAATTCAAGCAACGACTGATGCAACTCATCGGCAATGCCGCACATTTTGTAGAGATCAAGACCTTCCATTCTTATTGTTTCGACCTGATGGGCAGGGTTGGCAACCTGAGTGAAGCAGGAGATGTGGTGAAGCAAGCTGCCGAAATGATCAATAACGGCGAAGTGGAACCCAATCGCATCAGCAAGACCGTGCTCGTCATCGACGAGGCGCAAGACATGGGCAAGGATGACTATGCCCTTGTCACTGCTCTGATGAAAGCCAACGAAGAAATGAGAGTGATAGCTGTAGGCGATGATGACCAGAACATCTACGAGTTCAGAGGTTCCAACTCTCAGTATCTCTATGAATTGACCCGGACAGAGCACAGCCGTTTCATCGAGATGACCGAGAACTATCGCAGTCTTCGACATATCGTGGATGCTGCCAACGACTTCGCCCGCAATATCCGCCAGCGCATGAAGTCAGACCCTATCATCTCCATGAGTCAAGAAGATGGAGAGGTAAGAATCGTGAAGCACCCATACCAGATTCAGGAGAAAAGGGTTTATATGTACCAGCCTATCCTTGAAGAAGTGATGCGACTGCTTGGAAACAACGCGTCAAAAGGAACCGATGAAGCTCTCGACAAAAAGAGCGAAACCATCAATGTTCTCACACAGACCAACGAAGAGGCTGTCATCATGCTCGCGCTTCTTCATAGCCATGGCCTCAAGGCCAAACTGGTGCAATCAATGGACGGCTTGCAATTTTGGAATCTGGCAGAGGTAAGATACTTTTTGAAGAAGATAGACCAGGGGGGCAAGGAGACGAAATCTCCTATCATCTCCGATGAGATTTGGGATGCTGCCAAGCAACAGACATTTCAAAAGTATGCCAATAGCCAGGCATTGCCCTATCTGCAGCGCAGCCTTCAGGTATTTGAGCAAACCAATCGTGCCAAATACTATAACGACCTGAGGGAGTTTATGTTTGAATCGTCAGTGGAGGACTTCTGTGAGATCTCGAAGTCAGACATCGTAGTCAGCACCATCCACAAGGCCAAAGGCCATGAGTTCGACCATGTACTGATGCTCATTACCCATCCCGAGCATCCTACTGATGAGAAACTGCGCCAATACTATGTGGGCATAACTCGTGCCAAGCATACGCTTGCCATCCACACCAATAGCAATCTCTTCGACACGCTTCATTCTGCCCTGCATCTCCATGATGCCCAAGGCTACGATGAGCCCAACGAAATACTGCTCCAACTCTCCCACAGGGATATTTACTTAGGCTTCTCCAAGCCTCACAAGAAGGCTATCCTTTCCCTGAGAAGTGGTATGCCATTAAGCTACCACGACCATTACTTCTACATCCCATCAACAAGTATAGACATAGCCCAGCTCTCCATCAAGATGACGGAGAAATTAGCCAAATGGGAGTCGAAAGGCTACAAGGTCACTGCCGCCCAAGTCCGCTTCGTCGTGGCATGGAAGCCAAAGGATGCACCAAGGGGCGAGAAGGAATCCGCCATCGTGCTCGCTGATTTGGTGATGAAAAGAAGCAGATAAGCAAGCAAAAGAACTACCACCAAACGCTATCTATCCTTGCTTTTTATACACAAAAGTGTAATGCTTCAGTCATTCGCCTCGGAAATACACTTTTGTGTCAAAGGCTTTTTTCATTCATATTATACTTTTGCTGCAGAGAAATAAATGAAGCAAACAAAAAAGTAGCAATATGATGGGAAAAGTAATTTTTACCACGGCGTTGTGCCTTTCGGCTATGACACAGTTGATGGCGCAGAATATCACCGGTAAGGTGATGGATATGAAGGGCAAGCCTTTGGCGTTTGCCAATGTAGTATTATTGAATAGAACAGACTCGGCTTTCGTCAAGGGCGCGGTGAGTGGAGAGGATGGCAGCTTTGTCATCGACACTTCCTGCAACGGCGGAATCATCAAGGTGACATCCGTAGGCTATAAGACCGTCTGCAAGGATTGCACAGGCGAGAATGTGGGCATTATCAAGATGGAAGAAGACAGTAAGATGCTCGGCGAAGTTATCGTAAAATCATCCCTGCCTAAAACTATCCTGAAGAATGGCGGAATGACAATAACCGTTGCCGGATCCGTACTTGAGAAGGCAGGAACAATGGAGCACCTGCTTGACCGCATACCTAAAGTGTCTGCCCAGAATGGCAGCATCGAGGTATTCGGTCGCGGTGAACCTGTTATCTATATCAATGGACGACAGATGAGAGACCGAAGCGAACTCGACCGTTTGCAGTCCGATAACATCAAGTCGGTGGAAGTCATCACTAACCCTGGTGCCCGTTACGCAGCCAGCACCAGGGCGGTCATCCGTATCACAACGAAGAAGATGCTGGGTGAGGGCTTCGGATTCGATGCGATGACTACTGGTGAATATGACGAAAAGGAAAACTTCGGTGGATATAGCCAATTGAATATGAGCTATCGCAAGAATGGATTGGAGCTGGGCGCATACGCCTTTGGGGCAAAGCAATACCAGCCAAACAATCAAGACTTACAGCAGAAGACTTATCTTGACAAGACCTGGAACCAGAAGAGTGAAAACAGACAAGTAAGTATAGTAGAAGCCATGAACTTCCGCCTGGATGCCAGCTACCAGTTGGATGCCAACAACTCTATCGGTGCCAACTTTGGCTTTTTGAGAAATCCGAAACAGACCTGCGAAGCCAATATGATTACTTCTATATGGCAAGACGATGAACAAACGGAAAGCTCTGACAGCCACGGTAGTTTCTTCGAGCAGAAGAGTACTCTTTCAAGCAATGTTTACTATGTAGGAAAGATTGGCAAACTCGGCATCGACTTCAATGCCGACTGGCTTTGGTCGAAGAATAACGAGGACGTTGTTACAAAAGAGCAATATCAGGAAGTGGGGATGGACGCGCAGAGCCAGACAGTTCATAGCCTTACTGACAAGAAATATCGTTTGTTGGCTTCCAAGTTGGTGCTTTCCTATCCTTTGTTGGGTGGTGAGTTATCTTTGGGTGGTGAATATTCCAACACGCATCGCACATCCAAGTATCAGGTTGTGCCAACCAACTTCGTGTCGGATGATGACAGCCGTATAACAGAAAGCATGGCATATTCATTCTTGGCATATTCAAGGGATTTCGGAAACGTGAGCATGGAAGCAGGACTGAGATACGAATACATCGACTTCAACTACTATGAATATGGCAAGTATGTGCCTGGGCAAAGCAAGTCGTACGGCAATTGGTTCCCATCCATCAGCTTGTCGATGCCTGTGGGCAAGGTGCAGATGCAGCTGAGCTATGCTACCGACATCGACCGTCCTTCCTATCATTACTTGCGCAGCGGCATACAGTATGACAACCGCTACACGTATGAAACCGGAAATCCATTCTTAGTATCAGAGATAAGCAAAAATCTCAACTACGAGTTGGCTTACAAGTGGTTGACTTTCGACATGACCTACAGCCATACTTCGCATACGATGATGTCGAATGTGGAGACTTATAAAGACAATCCTGCAATAGGACTGCTTAAACCGGTGAATGGAAAGGCATATAATCATGTAGAAGCTTCCGTCAACTTGCGACCTTCGTTTGGCATTTGGCATCCTTCATTTACGGCATCTGTGGTAAAACAGTGGCTTGATATGGATGCACATGATGGCAAAATATCCAACAATCCGATGGCGGTATTCAACTTTAATAACACCTTCAACACCAAGTTGGCAATGTTAACGTGGATGATGTCGTATACCACAAAAGGATATGGAAGAAATATATATTCGTATAAGCCAAGATTTTGTACCAATGTATCTGTATATAAGTCTTTCTTGAAGGATCGTTTGTCGTTCCAGCTCTTTATCTATGATTTGTTTGGGACAGACGATATCCACATGAGTGCTCATTATGGCAAAATGAAGGAAATGATTGTTGATATACAGTCAACAACCAAAGTGTCGCTTACTGTACGGTATAAGTTCAACACAACAAGAAGCAAGTATAAGGGTACGGGTGCAGGAAAAAGTCAGAAGAACAGAATGTAATCTGTCTGCAGCATCCGGTAATGGTGTAATGACAATAAATCTCTCTTTAAATGAACAATCCAATAAAATTGTTGATTAGTGGTGCAGACATGGGAGGCTTGATAGCCTCCTGGGCCTTGCGCCATGACTTCCATGAAAGCTCTCGGCAGGAAGATAGATTTCACATCTATCGCATAGAAAAGGATACGCTGACGATGGAAGATGTGGATGCATGCCCCTTGTCTGGCATCCGATATGCGGTGAATGCAACCTTGCATAACAACGAAGCCTCTTTCGCTTTTGATGAGAAATGTAAGGAGCAGGGCATCACCGTTATCCATGCTGTCAATCTTGGCAAGGCTGCCTTTCTCGCTGTAGAGAAACCGAATGGCTATCCATTCAGCGAAGTAGTGAAAAAAGGTTCGGATGATTTCCGTTGCTCACTGGGCAAGTATATCTCGCAGTACGGTATGTTCTGGCAGATACCTGTGCCTTGGGTGGATGAAGCCATCAGGCATTATTCTGAGGAGTCTTTCCCGCAACTGGGCATCGGGGCATATATTGCCGCCGGTTATTGTGCCAACATTCTCGCGAACCTTGCGGAAGACAAGGAGGTGAAATACTTCCCCAAGTTCTATCTCTCGCCATTGTTGGAAGAGATATGATTGCGATTATATCATCTGATAGTTCGTGGCATGAAACAGCGCCTCGGCAATGTTCTTCACGCCCATCTTGGCGAAAAGGTTGCGCTTGCAAGCCTTTATAGTGTCAACCGATTTGCACAGTCGGTCGGCAATATCATTCATCGTATAACCTTGGGCAGACAATCTCAAAACATCTCTCTCAGTCTCGCTCAAGGTTATGCCTTCTTTCTTTTCCCACTTATGGCGCAATGTGGAATATTCAAAATAGCTACGCTCACCATTCTTCTGCATGATGATATGTCCCGGTTCATCGGTTGCTGCCAATGATACGGTGCAGAGGGCAAGCCAGATTCTTCCATCATCAGAAAGAAGTATCGGAGTTAGGTGATGATGAATCAATCGGCTATGTCTGCCATTGGTGAGATGAAAGTCGTACGAGATGGTATAGTCGAGGCGGTCGCCCACAGGCAATTCGTTGAAAAGGTCAAACCCTTTCTTGTTCACTTCGAGCAGCATCTGCAGGTCGGCATCCGGCACATGGTCGATATACATCTGATAACCAGCCTCCATCAACTGCTCCGGTTCCAATCCGCAGAGATAAGCGAGGTTATCTGATGCATAGATAAAGTCCTGATGAAAATAGTCGATGATATAGACGCACTGGTAGGTGCTGCGGGCAAAGGCCTTTGCCGCATTCACCAACAGTTCTATCTTGTCATAATCTTCCTTGCTGATATGTCCCACCTTATTGGAATGGAGGAAGAAATCGTCTTTTACTTTATTCATAAGCTATACTGAATAGTATCCTTTCAGCTTGCAGGCGAACCCCACATGCTCATTTGCCTGCAAAAGTACTGTATTTTCCGCAATTATGGCCCTACGACATGGTTTTTATTACACATCATTATATTCATGCTTTTTCCCATCATTATGCCGAAAAAGGAAAAAAGCAGCTACGATTTGTCGTAACTGCCTTGCTCAATGTGGACCAGCTAGGGCTTGAACCTAGGACCTCCAGATTATGAGTCTGTTGCTCTAACCAACTGAGCTACAAGTCCAATGAATCAAAGATGATTCGTGTGTGCAAAATTACAAACTTTTTTTGAGATTTCCAAATGTATCGCAAATTTTTTAGAATACGAGACATTACTTTTGCTGCAGGCGCGTCGGATACACACGGAAAAGATGAAACCGCAAGACCCGAAAAGATAGGAAGCAGGTCGTCTGGGTATTGAAGGAAAAAGCCGCAAGCGAGGTATAGATCCTGCTTGCGGCTTGATGGTTATTACTCAGTTCCCTTTAGCAAGGGAATAGTAGTCTTACTCGGCAGGAGTCGGCGTCTCCACAGAGGCCTCGTCCTGTTTCATTTCCTGGCTGGCGAAGTCGATGACGTTCTTGCGATTGGCAACGATGCGGTCATGCTCCTCCTGAGATCCAACGATGAGCTTCTGCCACTGTCTCAAGCCCGTACCAGCCGGGATGAGGTGTCCACAGATGACATTCTCCTTCATACCCTCAAGGAGGTCGGACTTACCACGGATAGCAGCCTCGTTGAGCACCTTCGTCGTCTCCTGGAAGGAAGCGGCACTCATGAAGCTCTTCGTACCAAGGGCAGCACGGGTGATACCCTGCAGAACCTGCGTGGCCGTAGCAGAGCGCGTGTCGCGGACCTGTACCTGACGGAGGTCACGACGCTTTAGCATACTGTTCTCGTCGCGCAACTTGCGCACGGTGATGATCTGACCCACATAGAGCGATTCGGAGTCACCCTTGTCAGTGACCACCTTCTTACCCCAGATACGGTCGTTCTCAGCAGCAAAGTCGAGCTTGTCCACCAAATCCAACTCCAGGAAGGTGGTGTCGCCCGGATCGTTGATCTGTACCTTGCGCATCATCTGACGAACGATGATCTCGAAGTGCTTGTCATTGATCTTCACACCCTGCAGACGGTACACATCCTGTACCTCGTTGACGATATACTCCTGGACAGCCGTGAGACCCTTGATAGCAAGGATATCGGCCGGCGTGATGACACCGTCGGAGAGTGGCGTACCAGCACGCACAGCATCATGCTCCTGGACAAGGATCTGCTTGGAGAGGCTGACGAGATACTTGCGCTGCTCGCCCGTCTTCGACGTGACGATAATCTCGCGATTACCACGCTTCACCTTGCCCAACTCGACCTCGCCATCGATTTCGCTGACGACAGCAGGGTTGGACGGGTTACGAGCCTCGAAAAGCTCCGTGACACGAGGCAGACCACCAGTGATATCACCAGCACCACCCACAGAACGCGGAATCTTGACCAACGTCTGACCCGTAGTGATGAGCGTACCCTCGGTGAGGGTCGTCTCCAAGTGACCACCCACAGGGAGGTTGTAAGATCCCAGGATATCGTTGGCGGCATAGTGACCATCGGCCTGCTTCTCAGCGTCCTCAGCCACAATATCGACCGTCGGTATGCGGTTCTTGTCCTTAGACTCGGTGATGATGCGCTCCATAAGACCCGTAGCTTCATCGGTCTCGGTACGGTAGGTGATGCCATCAACAACATCGCGCAGATGGATCTTACCCTTATACTCGCTGACGATGACCGCGTTGAACGGATCCCACTTACAGATCAAATCGCCCTTCTTCACCTTGTCACTCTGCTTGAAGTAGAGCGTGGCACCATAGGGGACATTCTCCGTCGAGAGCACGATGTTCGTATTGACATCGACAAAGCGGACCTCGCTCAGACGGCTGACGACCATGCGGCAAGCCTTCTCCTCATCATCAATGAAGGGAACAGTACGCAACTCGTCAAACTCCAGCTTGCAATCGTTCTTGGCTACAATCTTCGCATTGGCAGCGGCGTTACCAGCCACACCACCAGCGTGGAATGTACGGAGCGTAAGCTGGGTACCCGGCTCACCAATAGCCTGGGCGGCAATCACACCGACAGCCTCTCCCAACTGCACCATACGGGCGGTAGCAAGGTTGCGGCCATAACACTTCATACAGACACCCTTCTGGCTCTCACAAGTGAGCACTGATCGGATCTCGACCATCTCAATAGGAGATTCCTCGATGGCGCGCGCCTTGTCCTCTGTGATCTCCTCGCCAGCAGCCACGATGACCTCGTTGGTGCTGGGATGAATCACGTCGTGGACGGAGACACGACCCAGGATGCGCTCGGAGAGAGAGGAGATGACCTCATCACCGTTCTTCAAAGCACGACACTCCAGGCCACGCAATGTGCCACAGTCCTCCTCGGTGATGATCACGTCGTGAGAGACATCGACCAGACGACGGGTGAGGTATCCAGCATCGGCTGTCTTCATAGCCGTATCAGCCAGACCCTTACGGGCACCATGGGATGCGATGAAGTATTCGAGCACGCTCATACCCTCCTTGAAGTTGGAGAGGATAGGATTCTCGATAATCTGTGCGCCCTCGGCACCAGCCTTCTGCGGCTTGGCCATCAGACCACGCATACCAGCGAGCTGGGCAATCTGGTCGGCAGAACCACGGGCTCCGGAGTCGAGCATCATATAGACGGCATTGAATCCCTGGTCAGCCTCGGTCATGTGCTTCATCACAGACTGCTTGAGGTTGTTGTTGACGTGAGTCCAAGCATCAATCACCTGGTTGTAGCGCTCCTTGTCAGTGATGAAACCCATACCGTAGTTGGCACGCACCTGATCGACCTCATCCTGACCCTTCTGCACGATCGCTTCCTTCTCATCAGGCACGATAATGTCGTCGAGGTTGAAGGAGAGACCCGCGAGGTAAGCCATACGATAACCGAGGTTCTTGATACCATCAAGGAACTCGCAGGCACGGGCCATACCGACAGCTTTGATAACGTCGGCGATCAAGCCGCGGAGACTCTTCTTGGAGATGATACCATTGAAATAGCCGATCTCATCCGGCACGATCTGGTTGACGATGATACGACCCACGGAAGTCTCTACCATTCGGTCGGTGAGCACACCATCGACAAGGTCCTTCACGCGGACGTTGACCTTGGCATGGAGATCGCACTTGCCCTCGTTACGGGCAATGAGGGCCTCCTCAGGACCATAGAAAGTGAGTCCTTCGCCGAGTGCACCCGGACGCAGTTTCGTGATATAATAGAGACCAAGCACCATATCCTGCGAAGGAACGGTGATAGGAGCACCATTGGCCGGATTGAGGATGTTGTGGCTCTGGAGCATCAACATCTGTGCCTCCAGGACAGCCTCGTTGCTCAAAGGCAAGTGGACAGCCATCTGGTCGCCATCGAAGTCAGCATTGAAAGCCGTACAAGCCAGCGGGTGGAGCTGGATAGCCTTACCCTCGATGAGCTTCGGCTGGAAAGCCTGGATACCGAGACGGTGGAGCGTCGGTGCACGGTTGAGGAGCACAGGGTGGCCCTTCATCACGTTCTCGAGGATGTCCCAGATGACAGACTCGCGGCGATCCACAATCTTCTTCGCACTTTTCACCGTCTTGACGATTCCGCGTTCAATGAGCTTGCGGATGATAAACGGCTTGTAGAGCTCGGCAGCCATCAGGGTCGGCAGACCGCACTCTCCCATCTTCAACTCCGGACCGACGACGATCACCGAACGGGCAGAATAGTCCACACGCTTACCGAGCAAGTTCTGACGGAAACGACCCTGCTTACCCTTCAGCGAGTCGGAAAGCGACTTCAGCGGACGGTTGCTCTCACTCTTGACGGCAGACGACTTACGGGAGTTGTCAAACAAGGAGTCAACAGCCTCCTGCAGCATACGCTTCTCGTTGCGGAGGATCACCTCAGGGGCCTTGATCTCCATCAGTCGCTTCAAGCGGTTGTTGCGGATGATGACACGACGATAGAGGTCGTTGAGGTCGGAAGTGGCAAAACGACCACCATCAAGGGGAACAAGCGGGCGCAGGTCGGGAGGCGTGACAGGGACGATCTTCATGATCATCCACTCCGGACGGTTGATGCCCTTCGACTGATTGAAGGCATTGACAACCTGCAGACGCTTCAAGGCCTCCGTCTTGCGCTGCTGGCTAGAGTCGTTGGCAGCACGCTCACGCAACTCACCAGCAAGGAGGTCAAGACCCGTCACACCATTAACATCCTCACGAGACAGCTCGCAGAGGAGATCGTAGATAGCCTCCGCACCCATCTTGGCGATAAACTTCTTGGGGTCATCGTCGGGCAGGAGCTCATTGGTCTCGGGCAACTTGTTGTCAACTATATTGATGTACTCATCCTCGCTGAGCAAGTCGAGTTTCGTGGAACCGTTAAGCGGTTCGTCGTTGGCATCCTTCATGCCCTCGACCACACCCGGCTGGATAACGATATACTTCTCGTAGTAGATAACCTGCTCCAGTTTTTTGGTAGGCAGACCCAACAGATAACCGATCTTGTTGGGAAGGCTGCGGAAATACCAAATATGGGCTACGGGCACGACCAACTCAATATGGCCGGCGCGCTCACGACGCACCTTCTTCTCCGTCACCTCGACACCACAACGGTCGCAGACGATTCCTTTATAACGGATACGCTTGTACTTGCCACAGGCACACTCATAGTCCTTCGTCGGACCGAAGATGCGCTCGCAGAACAGACCGTCGCGCTCGGGCTTATATGTACGGTAGTTGATGGTCTCCGGCTTCGTCACCTCACCATAGGAGTTTTCCAAAATCTCCTCAGGAGAAGCGAGGCCGATGGTAATCTTCGAGAAATTACTCTTAACTTTATTGTCTCTTTTAAAAGCCATGTTCTACTTTCTGTATTTGGGGTGTACGTTTAATCCAGTTTGATGCTCAGTCCAAGGCCGCGAAGCTCATGGAGCAGGACGTTGAGCGACTCGGGGATACCCGGCGTAGGCATCGGGTCGCCCTTGACGATGGCCTCATAGGCCTTGGAACGTCCCACGACGTCATCAGACTTGACGGTAAGAATCTCTTGCAGCACATGGGATGCACCAAAGGCCTCGATGGCCCAGACCTCCATCTCTCCGAAGCGCTGCCCACCAAATTGAGCCTTACCACCGAGCGGCTGCTGGGTAATCATACTGTACGGACCAATGGAGCGGGCGTGCATCTTGTCCTCGACCATGTGGCCGAGCTTCAGGAAGTAAGTGATGCCCACCGTGGCCGGCTGGTCGAAACGCTCACCCGTCTCGCCATCGTAGATATAGGTGGAGCAGAGGTTGGGGAGCCCGGCCTTGTCGGTCCACTCCTTCAAGTCCTCCAGCTTGGCACCATCGAAGATCGGGGTGGCAAACTTCACGCCCAGGCGCTTTCCTGCGGCGCCGAGGATAGCCTCGAAGATCTGTCCGAGGTTCATACGCGAAGGCACACCCATCGGGTTGAGGACCAAGTCCACGGGACGACCATCCTCGAGGAACGGCATGTCCTCCATGCGCACGACCTTGGAGACGATACCCTTATTACCGTGACGACCGGCGAGCTTATCACCGACCTGGATCTTACGCTTCTTGGCAATATATACCTTGGCGGTCTGGAGCACACCTGAGGGCAGCTCGTCACCAATGGTGATGGCAAACTTGCGACGCTTCATCTCTGCGTCGAGTTGCTTGTACTTACGGATATAGTTCATGATGAGGCGCTGGATGAGCGAGTTGGTGTGCTCGTCGTCCGTCCATCCGCTACTCTGGATGCCCTCATAATCGAGGTTCTTCAGCGCAGCCATCGTAAACTTGTTGCCCTTGGTGATGATCTCGGCATTGGAGTAGTCCTTTACGCCCTGGCTAACCATGTCCTCAGTCAGCTCCAGCAACTTCTCCACGAGAATATCCTTCAGGTCCTCGTTCTTGGCCTCATACTCCTCGTCGATCTTCAGCAGCGTCTGGCGATCCAGGCGCTTGCTCTCCGTCGTCTTAGTTGCACGAGAGAAGAGTTTCTTGTCGATGACGACACCACTGAGCGACGGATTGGCCTTCAATGAGGTATCCTTGACGTCACCGGCCTTGTCGCCAAAGATGGCGCGGAGCAACTTCTCCTCCGGCGACGGGTCGCTCTCACCCTTCGGGGAGATCTTACCGATCATGATGTCACCTGGCTCCACACGAGCACCGACGCGGATCACACCATTCTCATCGAGGTCCTTGGTAGCCTCCTCGCTGACATTGGGGATATCGTTGGTAAACTCCTCCACACCGCGCTTCGTGTCGCGGACTTCCAGAGAATACTCATCGACATGGACAGAGGTGAGCACGTCGTCGCGCACCATACGCTCTGAGATAACGACGGCATCCTCGTAGTTGTAACCCTTCCAAGGCATGTAGGCGACCAGGAGGTTACGACCCAATGCGAGCTCACCATTCTCAGTGGCGTAGCCCTCGGTGAGGATGTCTCCCTTCTTCACGCGCTGTCCCTTGTTGCAGATAGGACGAAGGTCGATGACCATGTTCTGGTTCGTGCGGCGGAACTTCGGAATGCGGTACTCCTTCAGTGCCGGTTCGAAGCTGACGAACTCATCATCCTCGGAGCGGTCGTAGAGGATACGAATGGTCGTGGCATCGACATACTCGATGACACCCTCGCCCTCGGCGGTGATCATCGTGCGAGAATCTTCGCAGACCTGCTTCTCCAGACCAGTACCGACAATCGGCGCATCGTTGTGCAGCAATGGCACGGCCTGGCGCATCATGTTACATCCCATCAGTGCACGGTGACCGTCATCATGCTCCAAGAAGGGGATAAGACCTGCCGAGACAGAAGCGATCTGCTGCGGAGCAACGTCCATGAGTGACACCTGATCAGGCGTGACGACAGGATAGTCGGCATCCTGACGACACTTCACGTAGTCGCGGATGAAACTGCCATCCTCCTTGAGCGGGGCATTGCCCTGACCGATGATTTTCTCCTCCTCCTCCTCAGCGGTGAGATAGACCACGTGGTCGTTGTCCATATCAACCTTGCTATCGACAACGCTGCGATACGGCGTGACGATGAAGCCCAGGTCGTTGATCTTGGCATAGAGACAGAGCGAGGAAATCAGACCGATGTTCGGGCCTTCAGGAGACTCGATTGGGCAAAGGCGACCATAGTGGGTATAGTGAACGTCACGGACCTCGAAACCTGCACGCTCACGGGAGAGACCGCCAGGACCCAGTGCGGAGAGACGGCGCTTGTGCGTCACCTCGGCAAGGGGGTTGGTCTGGTCCATAAACTGGCTCAGCGGATTCGTACCGAAGAACGAGTTGATGACAGAAGAGATGGTCTTGGCGTTGATGAGGTCCGTCGGCTGGAACACCTCGTTGTCGCGCACGTTCATACGCTCACGGATGGTACGGGCCATACGAGCCAAACCGATAGAGAACTGGTTGGCAAGTTGCTCTCCCACCGTACGGACACGGCGGTTGGAAAGGTGGTCGATATCATCCACGGTCGCATTGGAGTTGATCAACTTGATGAGATACTTGATGATCTCAATAATATCCTCCTTCGTCAGGACGCGGACATCTGAATCGGTGGTCAGGCCGAGCTTCTTGTTGATACGATAGCGGCCTACCTCGCCCAAGTCATAACGCTTGTCAGAGAAGAAAAGGTTCTGGAATACCTCACGCGCACTGGCATCGTCGGCAGCATCGGCATTGCGAAGCTGACGATAGATGTAGTTGACGGCCTCGATCTCAGAGTGGCTCGGGTCCTTCTGCAAGGTATTGAAGATGATGGAATACTTATTGGCCATCTCCTCGTCCTTATGAAGCAGGATGGAAGACACACCACTCTCGAGAATGGCGTCAATATTGTCGGCAGTCAACTCAGTTTCACGTTCGACAACGATCTCGTTGCGCTCGATGGAAACAACCTCACCCGTATCCTCGTCGGCGAAATCCTCATTCCACGTCTTCATGACATTACCAGCCAACTTGCGGCCAATGGCATCCTTCAAATTCTTCTTAGTGACCTTCACGTCCTCGCAGAGGTCGAAGATCTGGAGAATGTCCTTATCAGTCTCATAACCGATAGCACGAAGCATCGTCGTGACGGGCAACTTCTTCTTACGGTCGATGTAAGCAAACATCACGTTGTTGATATCCGTAGAGAACTCGATCCAAGAACCCTTGAAAGGAATGATACGTGCGCTATAAAGCATCGTACCATTGGCATGCTGGCCCTGGCCGAAGAACACACCCGGGGAACGATGGAGCTGGGAGACGACCACACGCTCGGCACCATTGATGACAAACGTACCGTTGGCCGTCATATAGGGAATCGTACCCAGGAATACATCCTGGATAAAAGTGCCAAAGTCCTCGTGATCGGGATCCGTACAATAAAGTTTCATTTTGGCCTTCAAGGGCACACTATAGGTAAGTCCCCTCTCCAGGCACTCAGCGATGGTATAACGCGGTGGGTCTATGAAATAATCGAGAAACTCAAGGACGAAGTTGTTGCGCGTGTCCGTGATAGGGAAGTTTTCCGCGAACACCTTATAAAGTCCATCATTCTTACGCTCCTCGGGCGGTGTGTCCAGTTGCAAGAAGTCTGAGAAGGACTTCAGCTGCACGTCAAGGAAATCGGGGTAAGGATAGGGATTCTTGACAGAGGCAAAGTTGACACGATTATTGATGATCTTTGTTGCCATATAATGTTTGAAATCTTATTGAATACGTCACAAGGACAATGATTGAGCAGACGCCCAAAAATATAGAAAGACATAAAATGGTTAGGACTCACCGACTGGGCAAATCCTAACCATTATAGCTTTTTCCAGAAAATCTGGAAATGAATTAGCAAATATTACTTGAGCTCAACCTTAGCGCCCTCAGCCTCGATAGCCTTCTTCAGGTTCTCAGCCTCGTCCTTTGACAAGCCCTCCTTCAGGGTAGAAGGAGCACCGTCAACGAGATCCTTAGCCTCCTTCAGGCCAAGACCACAAGCCTCCTTAACGGCCTTGACGACCTTCAGCTTGTTAGCGCCGACCTCGGCGAGAACTACGTTGAACTCAGACTTCTCCTCCTCAGCGGGAGCAGCACCAGCGGCGGCGGGACCAGCAACAGCAACAGCTGCAGCAGCCGGCTCAATTCCGTACTCGTCCTTCAGGACAGTTGCCAACTCGATTACTTCTTTCACAGTGAGGTTTACCAACTCCTCTGCAATAGCTTTGATATCTGCCATTTTATTTTAATTTTTATTTTTTCTTAATTTATGAAAATGTTTTGACTTTAAATCGGTCTTTTCTTGTTATTAAAACCGTGATTACTCAGGACGCTCGCCTAAAGTCTTCAGCACACCATGGATGGTGTTTGCACCTGATTGGAGAGCAGAGACAACATTCTTCGCCGGAGACTGCAGCAGAGCCACAACATCGGCGATAAGCTCGTTCTTGCTCTTGAGAGCTGCCAGCTCATCGAGTTTGTCAGCACCTACGAAGATGCTCTCCTCGGCGTAAGCAGCCTTCAATGCAGGGATACCCTGCTTCGTGTAGTCCTTCAGCAGCTTGGCTGGCGTGTTGGCAACTTCCGAGAAAAGGACAGCCGTATTGCCAGTGAGTGCAGAATAGAGACCTTCGTAATCAACCTCTGATGCCTCGAAAGCCTTGTGGAGAAGCGTGTTCTTCACAACGACCATCTTGATCTCGCTCTTGAAGCACTTGCGACGAAGATTGCTCGTGTCCTCAGCATTCAGACCCGTCACATCGACGAGGTAGAAATGAGGATACTGCTTCAGCTTCTCGCCAAGCTCGGTGATGATAGTATCTTTTACTTCTTTCTTCATTGTTTCTTGCTTTTAGCGTTACTCTGCCTGCTTCGTGTCGATTCTGACACCCGGGCTCATGGTGGAAGACATAAAGATACTCTTGATGTAAGTGCCCTTTGCAGCAGCCGGCTTCAGCTTGACAACCGTTGAGAGGAACTCACGAGCGTTGCCAGCGATCTGATCTGCAGACATGCTTGCCTTACCGATGGAAGTATGAATGATACCAGCCTTATCGACCTTGAAATCAATCTTACCCTGCTTGACCTCCTTGACGGCGGTAGCAACATCCATGGTAACAGTACCACTCTTGGGGTTAGGCATCAAACCACGGGGACCGAGGACGCGGCCCAAAGGACCAACCTTACCCATGCAGGAAGGCATCGTGATGATCACATCGACATCCGTCCATCCACCCTTGATTTTCTCAATATACTCATCGAGACCTACATAATCAGCACCAGCCTCCTTTGCAGCTGCCTCCTGATCGGGGGTGCAAAGACAAAGCACGCGCGTCACCTTTCCAGTACCATAGGGAAGCGAAACTACACCGCGTACCATCTGGTTGGCCTTGCGAGGATCTACGCCGAGACGTACATCAATGTCGAGGGAAGCATCAAACTTGACCTTGGTCATATCCTTGATCAGCTGAGCTGCCTCATCCAAAGTGTATGCCTTCCCTGCTTCAATCTTGTCGGCCACTGATTTTTGATACTTTGTCAGTTTACTCATCTTAATTGAAGTTTATTATTTATTCTCCAGGGAAGTCCCCTTTTACAGTGATACCCATACTGCGAGCAGTACCAGCAATCAGACGCATAGCTGACTCGATGGTAAAGCAATTCAGGTCGGGCATCTTATCCTCAGCAATGGCGCGAACCTGTTCCCAGGTCACGCTCGCAACCTTCTTGCGGTTAGGCTCGCCGCTACCCTTCTTGCCTTTGGCGGCTTCGAGCAACTGCACAGCTGCGGGAGGCGTCTTGATGACAAAGCTGAAAGACTTATCCGTGTAGTAAGTGATTACGACAGGAAGCACCTTGCCAGCCTTGTTCTGGGTACGGGCATTGAACTCCTTGCAAAATCCCATGATATTGATACCCTTGGAACCCAGAGCAGGACCAACGGGGGGAGAAGGATTCGCTGCACCACCTTTAATCTGTAATTTGATTAATCCAGCAACTTCTTTAGCCATTTCTTCTTGTGAATATTAAATGATTCAATATGGAAAGAGAGAACAACATCCGTAACAATGCTTATTCTTCTTTCGCCACTTGCATAAAACTAAGTTCCAAAGGATTCTGACGTCCGAATATCATGACCATTACCTTCAGTTTACGCTTCTCAGCATTCACCTCTTCGATGATGCCGTGGAAACCACTGAACGGTCCATCAGTCACCTTTACACTCTCACCCACCTCATACGGCATCTCTGTAGCCTCTTGGACCTCAGACTCCTCGACAGTGCCAAGAAGTCTATTGAGTTCTGCCTTGCGAACGGGAGAAGGGTGCTCAGTTCCACCAAGGAAACCAAGAACATTAGGCATAAACCTCAAAGATGCAGCCACCTCTCGAGTAAGATTAGCTTCTACGAGGACATAACCAGGGAGACTCATTCTCTCGGTCACATACCGCTTACCATCTCTCACGGTAGCATGCTTCTCCATAGGTATCAATACCTGTGACACATGTTCTGCCAGCTTTGCGTTATGTCCCAATTCAGCATCGATGTATTCTTTCACCTTTGCCTCCTTGCCACTGATAGCGCGAAGCACATACCATTTCATTTCTGTTCCAGCCATCTCTTTGATGAAACTTTATCCAGGATAGACGAACTTCATGACAGTCTCGGACACAAAATCCATGGCCCACACAACCAATGCAATGACAAGGGAAGCAGATAAAACTATCATTGCACTGTGCGTAAGCTGGGCACGACTTGGCCAAGTAGTCTTATGCGCAAGTTCATCGTAACAAGCCTTGCAGGAATTTACTATTGTTTGAAATACCTTAGACATAGTTTTATTCGTTAGCACGGGTTGGAGGGCTCGAACCCCCGACACCTGGTTTTGGAGACCAGTGCTCTACCGACTGAGCTAAACCCGTAGAAATTCCCCACCCCGAAGAGCGGGGAATTATTATCTGTTGAAGATTTACTTCACGTCGTCAAGGATTGAAGTGATCTGACCTGAGCCGACCGTGCGACCACCCTCGCGGATAGCGAAACGGAGACCCTCGTTCAGAGCGACCTTGTAGATGAGTTCAACCTCGATCTCAACGTTGTCACCAGGCATCACCATATCAACACCCTCGGGGAGCTTGATCTCACCCGTGCAGTCCATCGTGCGGAGATAGAACTGAGGACGATACTTGTTGCCGAACGGAGTGTGACGGCCACCCTCTTCCTTCTTCAAAACGTAGATGGAAGCCTTGAAGTGATCGTGCGGAGTGATAGCACCCGGGTGGACAACCACCATACCACGCTTCACCTCGTTCTTATCGATACCACGGAGGAGCAGACCGACGTTGTCACCAGCCTCACCCTCGGGCAGAGTCTTGCGGAACATTTCGACACCCGTGATGACAGACTTCTTGTCCTCACCAAGACCGAGCAACTGAACCTCATCACCGATGTGGCACTTACCAGTCTCGATACGACCCGTAGCAACAGTACCACGACCCGTGATAGAGAACACATCCTCGACCGGCATCAAGAAGGGCTTATCGACCTCACGCATCGGCTCCTCGATCCACTCATCAACAGTATCCATCAGCTCGACAACCTTGTCAACCCACTTCTCAACACCATTGAGAGCACCGAGTGCAGAGCCACGAATAATAGGAGTATCCTCCTCATAACCGTACTGCTCGAGGATCTCACGAACCTCCATCTCAACGAGGTCAAGCATCTCCTCGTCATCAACGAGGTCACACTTGTTCAGGAAAACGACCAAGCGCGGCACGTTTACCTGGCGAGCCAACAGCACGTGCTCACGTGTCTGGGGCATAGGACCGTCGGTAGCGGCAACAACGAGGATAGCACCGTCCATCTGAGCAGCACCAGTAACCATGTTCTTCACATAGTCGGCGTGACCCGGGCAGTCTACGTGTGCGTAGTGACGCTTGTTGGTCTCATACTCGATATGTGCGGAGTTAATGGTGATACCACGCTCTTTCTCCTCAGGAGCGTTATCAATCTGATCGAAAGACTTAACATCCTCACCGGTGCCCAAGCGCTCGTGGAGCACGAGGGAGATGGCGGCGGTCAGCGTAGTCTTGCCGTGGTCAACGTGACCAATCGTACCAATGTTTACGTGCGGTTTGGTGCGCACGAATTCTGCTTTAGCCATAGCTTTCCTTTATTTTATTTAAATGAATAATCTTTTGTGCTTTTATCTGCTTCACACACAATCGCCAAAAGAGCTGTAACTGAGAGTTGAACTCAGGACCTCTTCCTTACCAAGGAAGTGCTCTACCACTGAGCTATTACAGCATTTCTGACTCAAAAGAGCGGAAAACGGGGCTCAAACCCGCGACCCCCAGCTTGGAAGGCTAGTGCTCTATCAACTGAGCTATTTCCGCGTTTTGTGTGGGTGGTGATGGATTCGAACCACCGAAGCTAGAAGCAGCAGATTTACAGTCTGCCCCATTTGGCCACTCTGGAAACCACCCAAACCGAAGTAATCTTTGCAGCCGCTTGACCGTTCAGACTATCTGTCGGAAAACGGCTGCAAAGATACGGCTATTTTTTGATACCTCCAAATTTTAGAGGAACTTTTTTATAGTTTTCTTTGTTTTTCCTTGAACTTGGTGAGTTGAACCTTCATTGCGTCCAGACACAGATCCACACCTTCCTCAAACGTGTCGCACGTTTTCTCCACGAAAAGTGTATTGCCTGGTGCAGTTACCGTCAGACTGGTCGTCTTGTTCAATGCGGCAGCAGGTTTCTCCACCTTCAATTGCACCTCTACTTTCTGAATGTCTTCGTAAGACTTCTGCAGTTTCTCTACTTTCTTGTTGATGAATTCCTGCAGTTTTTCGGTAGCGTCGAAATGTATCGACTTGATTCTGATCTCCATAGTTACCTCCATTTTAAAGGTGTTCGTAATTCAAGCCCTGGGATGGGCTTCTTTATATGCTCTCTTCAATTGCTCAAAGGTCGTATGCGTATAAATCTCTGTTGTAGCAAGAGACGCATGACCGAGCAACTTTTTTACGCTTTCCAGTCCTGCTCCATGATTGAGCATCGAGGTTGCGAAGGTGTGCCGAAGCACATGAGGCGAACGCTTGCCAAGCATGGGAATGTTACCCAAAGCCACCTTGACTCGCTTTTCGACCTGCGAGCGGTTGATACGCACCCCTTTCTTCTGAAGGAAGAAGGCCTCCGACTGCTTGTGAGCAATCTCTGCATCGCGTTTGGCGCGATAGATCGTTACCGCTCTCGCCACCTCTTCACCGAAAGGAATCACACGCTGCTTGCGACGTTTTCCCGTCACCTTCAGTTCGCCGTTGATAAGACTGACGTCTTTGTCATCGAGTCCCACCAGTTCTGACAACCGAATGCCCGTCTCATAGAATACGATGAGTATCGTACGTGTAAGACAACTGTCATAGTCGTCTCCCCACTTGATCGGGTCAAGCAACTTGTCCATCTCCTTATCGCGGACAAAGTTTGGCAAGGGGCGCTGCTTCTTTGGACCCTGGATCATACTGACAGGATCGGCTTCTACCAGTCCACGTCGCAAAGCCCAGCGATAGAAGGCTCTAACCGCACTGAGCTTAAGATTGACAGTGGAAGGGCTCTCGCCCGCATCCATCAGTTGTCCTATCCAGCCGCGCACAATGTCGGAATCGATGGTAAGCCAACTAAGTGGCTCCTCCAGCGTTTCAAAGTAGTCTTTAAGGCTTCGCAACGCCCGTCCATAGTTGTCCACCGTGGACTGAGAATAATTGCGTTCCAGCCTCAGATACTCCAGAAATTCTTCCTTCATCATCGCGCCACGCCCTTTCTAAGCTAATTAGGCTACGAAGTTATGGAAAAAAAATCAAACTACCAAATTTTGACGGAAGTTTTTTACTGCTCAGCGTCGCGGAGCTTCTGCACATAGATGGCATGCTCCATCTTCAAGCGCTTCTTCACAGAAGGCTTAACGAACTGCTGACGAGCGCGCAGCTCCTTCGTGACACCTGTTCTTTCAAACTTTCTCTTGAACTTCTTGAGAGCTCTCTCGATGTTCTCACCGTCCTTAACTGGTACAACAATCATGTTTTGCTTTTGTAAATTTTAAATGATTTGACTTAAACGACGCTTGCGCGCCAATTTGCGGGTGCAAAGTTACGACTTATTTTGCATCCCACCAACACTTTAAGCATTTTTTTAGGCCTCCTTCGACAATTGAGTCCCCCTATGCATCAATTTCCTCCAGAGAGTTCTGACAGGCAAAGAGACGGGTGATAGTAGAAACTCAGAAAAGACACTATAGAAGATCTATAACTAATAACAACTCACATTGCCGATTACAAAAGCCCACAGCCATCATCAAAGCTGAGAGACTTCAAGCTGTTTTGAGAACCCCTGATTGCATACTAGAGTAATGGCCTATGAATCATGAAAGGGGCCTCCATACGAATCTGCATATTACAAGGAATAGCATATATATAAAATGAGAAGAGCCTCCAAGCATATTGCTCGAAGGCTCTCCTGTTGA